>Ga0208972_1000353_pt1 | contig 18133 bp, 16 predicted proteins | sample AOAMet_48_BLW_10_2_FD_188232 | JGI IMG/M metagenome (GOLD analysis project Ga0208972, IMG submission 188232) | Ammonia-oxidizing marine microbial communities from Monterey Bay, California, USA - CAN11_48_BLW_10 (SPAdes) | ecosystem: Environmental > Aquatic > Marine > Intertidal zone | place...
GACGGGCTTTCCAAGGACGCTCATGGGCGTACCCCAAAGAACTGAAAGCCTGAGACGTTATAGCCAGAAATAGCGCGTGCTGTATGAGAGAGGGACTTAAAGCTCTGCTCGTTCCACACAAAGCGCCCGTCATCACCAACCTCAACCACATGGGTGATCCCATGATACTCGCGCACAAAGCGGCTTCCGGGTTTGAAGGCGGGGCGCACCACATCGCGCCTTGCTGCGCTCTTAAGCTTGCGATCCAAACGCTTAGTATATCCGCCTACAGCGTCCATCTGATAGGTATGGCTCAAAATCTGAACCATCAGAGGCTTGCTTAAGTGTTTAGGAGGCGGGCGACCTACGACTTCCCGCCACTCTGCCATCAGCGCCTCACGCGAGGCCGCTGCCAAACCATCTAAATCAAGTCTCATGTTCTACTCCGTACAATCATCTCGTACCGAGCAGAGCCCGACGGTATTCGGGCGCAGCAACACACAGCTATACGGTGCAAGAGAAGTCCAGTGGAAAGATCACGGATGGCTGGATGTTAAGACTAGTTGGGCTGAGAGAACCTAATTGGACGTAAAATATTATTTTGATTAGATTTAAATGGAGGATTTAACCTTTATTGGGCCTAGGCGCATAGCTAATCACTGAGCCTATTGAGGGAAGGGTGGTTTATTCTGACACTGCCGCGCTTTGCCTGAAACGACCGGAGGTCCAAATCCTGTGGTCATAAAGCACGCGCCTTAACCGGTTATAATTCCTCTGGCTTTCAGTTCTTTAGTTAGTCGTGCAGAATAGTAAACAATTTTCTCAAGAGTCAGATCGAGATAGGCGGTATGCATTAGCTCATTTCATTAAGGAATAATGTTCAAAACATCTTCGATTATTGCTCGCTGTGTGCGAAAATTGTTAGCGGGATGGTCTTTGTCTTCATATCCAAATGAAATTGCTGTTTGAATAAGCCTGTTTTCTGAAATTCCAAAATGACTACGAATGATTGGTGCATAACCAGTTACAGAAGCTTGAACAACTGATGCTACCCCTAACGCGCGGGCGGCCAATGTGAACAATGCTATGAACCCACCACAATCCATTGCACCATAGGGGCCTAGATCAGCTTCTGTTGTTACAATCGCAACATGTGGAGCACCAAAAAATTTGAAATTTTGCATCATTTGTTCTGCGCGCTTTTCCCGATCATCTCGCGCAATACCCAAGGATTCATACAGCTGATAACCGCACACACGTCTGCGATCTTGATAATCACCTGTATATTGCTTGGGCCAATCAAAATCGGGTTCCATTGGGCCAGCGTTGGCGGCGTCTACCAGCGTCTTTGCAAAAGATTTTGTTTCATCACCTTTGGTAACCAAAACTTTCCATGGCTGCGCATTGCACCACGTCGGAACCTTTGATGCGGTGCTGACAATTTGGTTGATGTCCGCATCACTTACCTCTCTATCAAGATATGCTCGGCAGCTATAACGGCTGTCCATGATGCCAGACAGTATTTTAAATTCATTATTCATAGTGCATTTCCAATCCGAATTTGCCGTCAATATTGAACACGTAGTACACTACGTTAGTTATCAACCATAAGATTCAAAAGTCTACAAAAACCGTAACCCCTACCAACAACTTAATAACAAAATCCGCGTCAATTTGGGCGTTACGGTCTGGCATTCTTCTATTGCTTTATCTGCAGGCTTACCTGCGTTTGTCATCAATAAATTACCATGTTCCGTACTAAGAATTTGCCGTTTTTGCTACGGAACTAACTTCTGCATCCAAAAAAGGGAACTCTCAATCCCAAAAAAACACATTATTACAGTAGTTTAAATAAGTTTGAAAATATGATTCGACATAATAAGACGTATACTACATAATTTGGAAACCAACACCGCTGAAGTCACTACTTTCAGAGGGTAGATCCCTCGCTTCGGCGATAGAAAAATGGGAGACTGCTAAATGAACAACATATCAAAATCACTGGTTGCGGCCACATTGGGCTTAGCTTTGTCCGCGTCAGCAAGTTTTGCTGAAGACATGAAAATGTTGACAGCTTGGGGTGGCAATCACTCTGGCACAGCCAATATGGCTTACGGTTACATTGATCTAGTCAAAGAAATCTCTGGCGGCGACATCAATATTACGCCAAGCGGACCAGAAGTTGTGCCAGGTGGTAAACAAATTCAACCAGTTTCGGCTGGTGTCTTTGACATCATCTACACGCACGGCTTGTACCACACAGGTGACACAGGCGTCGGTGCTGCGATTGACGCCGTAAACGGTGACATCGAAAAACGCCGTACGTCTGGTATTTGGGATTGGGTGGATGCGCACTACCAAGAAACGCAAAACCTTAAAGTTCTGTCAATTCCAACAGCAACAACCGGGTTCCGATTCTTCCTAAAAGAGCCAATGGATGAAACCAATAAACTTAACGGTACAAAAATTCGTGCCCTGCCATCCTACAATAAAATTGTTGGATCTTTGGGCGGTACTGCGGTTGTTATCCCGTTTGGCGAACTTTACTCAGCTGCTGAAAAAGGCGTAATTGACGGGCTGGTGTGGCCTTCTGTTGGCGCTGTAGGCTACAAATTCCACGAAGTTACACCTTATCTGGCTGAGCCAGCGTTTGGCACAGTTTCCTATTTGATCATGATGAACTTAGACAAATGGAACGGCTTGAATGAAGCCCAGCAGACAGCAATGCTCGAAGCGGGTCACAAGCTGGAACAAAACTCGATCGGTATCTTCAATGCGCTTCTGGAAGAAGAAAACGCAGCGATGATGGCGGCTGGTGCAAAGAAAACTTCCATTGGGTACACACTGGAAGAAGCAAATGCATTGTTCGCAGATCGTGCAATGGAAGTGGCCGTTGAAGCATCAGGCGCAACAGGCGTAGCCTTCCGGGACTTTGTTGCTTCAAAAGGCATGTAATTTATAGTGACCTTGTGCCTGGCTCCTGATAAGGGCCGGGCATTTTTTTGTTTTCAGTCAAATACAAACGTAAATAGGGCTCCGAATGACCGTGATTGTCGCAAATGTTAAAAAGGTGGTTGACTTCCTCACGCTGGCGGCCTCAGTCCTCGCTGCAACCGGTCTTGCCATGATTGTCTGTTCCTACATCTACGAAGTCGTTTCGCGGTATGTTTTTCAATCACCAACAGCATGGGCCAGCGATTTTGTGGCATATGCCCTTTGCGCATCAGCATTTCTTGCGCTGCCCCACGTCACCAAAGATAAAGCCCATGTTGCCGTTACGATTTTGGTCGACATCGTCCCAAAACCCATCGCCAACATTTTGCATGTCATCATCAGCATTTTAGGTTTCTTATGCCTCTCTTTCGCTGCTTGGATTAGTTTGCAGGAAAACATCCGGCAATTCACCCGTGGGATTCAAACCCTTGCCATTGTGCCAATTCCGCAATGGTGGGTGTCTTCATTTATCACTTTCGGGCTAGGGTTAAGCGCAATTTACCTGCTGCTTTATTTATCCCCTAAACACCGCGCTAGCGGTATTGATGCGAGCGAGCAAGCAGACTAATGGAATGGTACACAACGCTTATTTTGGGGATGGCGATCCTCTTCGTTCTGTTTTTGTCGGGCGCTCCAATCTTTCTTGCCTTTTTGGCAGCGATTTTGCTGGGTGTGTATTTCGTCATTGGCCCCGCCGGATTTCCATTGTTCGCAAATTCGGTGCTCGACACGGCTACAACTACTTCTCTGGCTTCAATACCCTTGTTCATCCTAATGGGTGAATTGCTGTTTCGATCTGGAACAATGGACGTTTTGTTCGATTCAATTGACAAACTGGTGGGCAAAGTACGGGGTCGGCAATACGTTCTAGTCGTCGTCTTATCCGCTGTCTTTGGCGCGCTCTCGGGTGTTGCCATGGCCGTGGCTGCGATGCTTGGGCGGGCCATTATGCCGGGGATGCACGATCGCGGTTACGATCGTAGTATCGCGGCGGGCCTGATTATCGGCGGTGCGAGCCTTGCTCCGATTATCCCACCCAGCTTGCTGGCGATTATTGTTGGCTCTTTGGCTGACGTGTCGATTGCAAAACTGCTGATTGCGGGCGTTATCCCCGGTCTCTTTATCGGTGGGATTTTCTTGGTTTACGTCTTTGTACGGATCGGCATGAACCCCTCACTTGCTCCGGGCAATGTTGCAGGCGAGCGGGCCGAAGTCACACCGATGGAGAAACTCATAGCTATTGTCCGCACCATGCCCTTCTTGATCGTGATCTTTTCGGTTATGGGCTTTATTATGTTGGGTATCGCAACTCCATCTGAATCGGCTGCAACCGGCGTAGTTGGATCGTTGTTAACCGCAGCTATCTACCGGAAGCTTTCATTACAGATGATCTTGGACTCGCTAATGGCCGCGATAAAAGTTTCTGCAATGATCTTAGCCATTATGGCGATGTCTAAGATGTTCACACAGCTGCTCGCCTTCACCGGCGCGACCGGTGAACTGGTTAATCTGGTTGCCAATCTTGGATACTCTCCGATTGTGATGTTGCTTATCATGCTAGCGGTCCCGTTTATTCTTTGTATGTTCATCGACACAATCGCAGTGATCTTATTGACGATCCCGATCTACCAACCTGTCGTCACGGCGCTGGAGTTTGATCCAGTTTGGTTCTGGCTGCTGTTCCTCGTCAACATTACCCTTGGCGCGATCACTCCGCCATTCGGATATACGTTGTTCGCGTTCAAGGCCGTCGTGCCAGACATGAGCATCAGTCAAGTTTACCGCGCAACCTGGCCGTTTGTCGGGCTGTTCTTGTTGGGTATCGCGTTGATTATCGCTTTCCCAGCTATTGCCACGTGGCTGCCTTATCAGGTCGGCTAACAATCCAACCATAGAACTGCAAAGGCTAAGCAAATGAAGCTAAACGCCGATCCTTTCCCGCATCTTGATATAGTGTCGTGCGTTGCCGCGATGGGCGGCCTTCGCGCAACAACAACTCTTCCATCGCGGAAGGTGTCATTTCCTGCCCATGCGCCGCCCCAGCAGAGCGTGTGATGGTCTCATCCATCAAAGTGCCGCCAATGTCGTTCACTCCGGCGGACAAGCAAGCCGCGACGCCCTGCGGGCCGAGCTTGACCCAAGAGGCCTGAATGTTTGGGATCAGCGGGTTCAACGCCAAGCGAGCAACGGAATGAACCAACACGGATTCCCGCCAAGTTGGCCCTTTACGCGACCCACCCTTCAAGTAAATCGGCGATTCCATATGAACAAACGGCAAGGGTACCAATTCGGTAAATCCACCAGTTTTAATCTGTTGATCCCGCAGACGCAGCAGATGCCGCGCCCAATGCACGGGTCGGTCAATATGGCTAAACATGATTGTTGCAGTAGTTTTAAGCCCCTGTTTATGTGCCGCGTTCACCACTTCGAACCATTCGGCCGTATTGATCTTGTCGTGGCACAAATCACGGCGCACTTCATCGTCCAAAATCTCTGCAGCAGTGCCTGGCAAGCTGCCCAATCCTTCGTCAATCAACTGCCCAACAAAATCATAGACTGAAACACCCAACGTAGCGGCCCCTTGGTGCACCTCTAGCGGGGAAAACGCATGGACGTGCATGTCAGGCAACTCAGATTTGATTGCACGCAGAATATCAAGATAGGTTTGACCTGTATATTCAGGATGAATACCGCCCTGTAAACACACCTCAACCGCGCCGCGATCCCATGCTTCGCGCGCACGCTCAACCACAACATCAGCGCCCAAATTGTAGGGGCGACCGCGTAGGTTCTCGCTCATCTTGCCTTTGGAAAAGGCGCAGAATTTGCATTTGAAATAACAGATATTGGTATAGTTGATGTTGCGTGTCACAACATAACTCACCGTTTCGCCACTCACCCGTTTGCGAACGTCATCTGCGGCTTGCATGACCTCATGAACTTCGCAATCCCGTGCGGTCAAAAGGCGGCAGACATCTGCTTCGGACAGGTTTTCACCCTTATTTGCCTTCACCAAAACGCGTGACAGACCCATGTCTGGAATGACCGCAGGCGATTTCGGCAGCTTGGGTAAATCTTGGGATGCATCACCTGGAACCCAACTGTCCGTGCGTGCCAATCCATCGGCATCAATCAGATCAAGCACTGGTTTACGCAGCTTTTTATCCAGCCAAACCGTATTTTGATGCGCATAGTTCGGGTAAATCCCCAACCGTTCTACCAATATCTTTCCACAACCTGCGGTATCATCAGCAAGGTGATCCAAAAGAGGCCAAGGGGCCTCTGGGTTCACATGATCCGGCGTAACAGGTGAAACACCACCCCAATCGTTGATCCCCGCAGCGATCAACCCTGCACCACCATCAGATAAATTGGGGGGCGCTTGTATTGACATGTCAGCCCCAAAAATGACCCGCGCAATCGCGATGGTCCATTGCAAGTCGGCCAAATCAGGTTCGGGCACATCGGCCATTTTCGTATTTGGCTTAGCGCGGAAATTCTGGATAATAATTTCTTGAATGTGGCCAAATTCTTCGTGCAAATCGCGCAAGGCCAGAAGGCTTTCAATTCTATCCGCACGAGTTTCTCCGATTCCAATCAAAATGCCGCTGGTGAACGGGATTTTCAGTTCGCCTGCATGGCGGATCGTTTCCAATCGAACAGCAGGATCTTTGTCAGGTGAGCCAAAGTGGCACCCTCCCTGCTCCATTAACCGCAACGAGGTCGACTCCAGCATAATTCCCATAGAAACTGAAACTTCGCGCAACTTCGCCAGTTCATTGCGGGTCATCACGCCGGGATTAAAATGGGGCAAAAGACCGGTTTCGTTGATCACCAATTCCGCCATTGCATGCAGGTAATCCAGCGTCGTGGCATAGCCCATTTTCGCCAAAGCCTCAAGTGCAACGGCATATCGCAGTTCCGGTTTGTCGCCGAGCGTGAACAAGGCTTCTTTACATCCAGAAACCTGACCAGCGCGCGCGATCTCAAGCACTTGTTCAGGGCTTAGAAATGGCGCATCAATCTTTTTGGGCGTTTTGGCAAAAGTGCAATAATGACAAACATCACGGCACAATTCGGTCAAAGGAATGAACACTTTGCGCGAATAGCTGACCAGCCGCCCATGCCCGTCGTCTCGAATTTGGGTTGCACATGCCATCAGAGTATCGATCGGCATATCCAGAAACACTTTTGCCTCGTCAGCGGATACGTAATGGCGCAGTGTGGATTGGCTTGAAGCGTAGGTCATGCGACCTCCCATTTATGTGAAGTCCACGCAGCTTGTCCAAACGCAATGGAGGCCAGAAAGTTCGTAGTGGAATTGGATGTCGTCGATTGAGCCACCGCAAAAAGATCCTCTGGGCTATCAATATCCATCGCCATTGCTTCGATAGGAACGACATGCGCGGAAATCCTGAGTTGTGCGGCGGCAACCTTGTGATTGAAAAGACTGCTTTCACCGAAGTCAGGTGTGATCAAATCAGGAGCAGATAGAAACAACCCATTTGTCCCACGATTGTGACGATCAGGCACAATCGCAACCGTTGGATTGATACCAGCTCCTGCTTGAATCAACTGCGCAATGTCGTGGGGCTTTGCCAATGGCAGATCAGCGGGAAGAATAATAACTGAATTCTTTGCGTTAACGGACCGCAATCCCGCAGAAACGCCGTGATTATAGCCCTTTGAAACGCGTTCACGGATATCATGGACCCCGAATTCCGCCCCGAGATCAAACACAGCTGCATCACGTGCGACAAGCCAGATATCTCCCAAAGCACACTGATTAAGCGTCGTTAGCAGATCGCGTAACATTGCCAAAACAAGACCCGCACGCTCGGCGGGGGTCAAGATGTTTTGCAAGCGTCCTTTGGCTCGTGACAAATCTTTGACTGGAATCACGACATCGGTCATGACCCACATTCCCGTGCGAAATCCAGCGTCGCTTGTGCCAATTCAATGCGACTGTTCAGATCAGTCATGACTGATTGTGTGACGAGGGTTTTTATCCCCATCTCGCGAATTTGCGGTGCCAATTCTGCGTCCTTAACATCAATCACCAGACCGTCGATTAAATCTTGATAGTGAGCTGCAATGCTGAGCACCGAAACGTCTTTGCCCAACTCTTGCATCATCTTGGCAGCTGGCCCTTTGATGGCTTTCCCACCAATAATCGGCGAGACGGCCACAATGGGAGCACCTGCATTTTTCAGCGCCGTCTTCATTCCTTTCAGCTGCAAAATGGGATCAACACTGACGTAAGGGTTCGACGGCGCAATGATAATAGCTTCTGGGTCAGATTGCAGCACGCCCACAATCTGCGACTGCGGTTCCGCATTTTCGGTTCCATCAAAAGAGAACCCAGTGACACGCGGTCCGCATTGCTCGCGCACAAAATAATGCTGAAATGCCAGATCACCTGCGTCTGTATGAACAATAGTCGCAACGGGATCATCGCTCATCGGCAGAATATCCGCCTCGATACCCATCCGCAGCGCCAAATTACCGGTCACTTCCGCCATCGTTTTATTCTGTGCCAACATATCTGTGCGCAAAACATGCGTGGCCAAATCCCCGTCACCTAGATTGAACCACTCCGGTCCCTGCAAATCCTTCATCGCGGACATAAAGGTCCAGGATTCGTCTTTTCTTCCCCACCCCCGCGTCTGATCAGACAGGCCAGACAGCGCATATAGAACGGAATCGATATCGGGGCATACTCGCAGACCAAGATGCGTGAAATCATCGCCAGTATTGCAAACAACGACCAGTTCTCTGCCCGCAACAACATAGGACATACCCAGCACCAGTTTGGCACCGCCGACGCCACCAGACAAGGTTACAACTGCACCACTCATCGGAACATATCCTCGGCGATGTCACGGATCAGATCAGAGGCAGGGCGATGATGCGCCGAGGCATGACCTCCAAATTCCAGCCCCCGCATATGCACCACAGGTCGCCCTTCGGCGGTTTGCCCCTGCAATAATGATGCGGCCGTAGCGACTTCGTCTGCGATGGCTTGTTGTGTGACAATCAGTTTGCGTCCAAACAAATCAACTTCGCCGCGTCTGTCCCACAGGCTCGGTAGTCCAGAGGCGCCAATTGCGACACCCGTTGTGCCTAACCGCCAGGGCCGTCCGAAACTGTCAGAAATAACCACAGCGACATCGCAACCGTGCCGCTGCATCAACGCATCGCGCAAATTTGTTGCACTCTGTTCTGGATCCAGTGGCAGTAATAGAACGTTTTCTTCACCACTGTCGGACCGAACATTCGACGTATCAATTCCCGCGTTTGCCATGATCCAGCCGCGATTGTGTTCAACAATCATCACGCCTGTTTTCTTGCGAACGATAGATTTGCTTTCGCTTAGGATCAACTCAACAACACGGGCATCTTTTTGCGTTTCGCTCGCCAATTCCATCGCCCGCGCGCTGGGAGAGATAGTGTTCAAATTTACTGTACGCCCTTCGGCTTTGGAAATTATTTTCTGCGCCACGACAATGATGTCGCCATCACACAGCACCAGTGGCAAACGTGTCAAACCGTCTGTTATCAAACTGCAAAGATCATCCCCCGATTTTACAAGCGGGAGATCCTGTAGCGCCGTAAGGGTAATCTGGTTTGACACGCGAATTCCTTCGTTGACTTAGTCTTCGTTAAGTTGTGGTTCGCCAATGATTTTGATGCCCGCGCCGTCGATTTTGTAGGCTCCATTGATGAAGATCAAAACAGAGGTCAATGCTTCAGCTACGGCAGAATTATCAATCCGTCCTGCGTGCCACGCTTTCATATCCGCGTCTTGGGCCAGCTTGATAACCGTTCCGCGCGCAGGCTTGTCGTTACCACAAACAAATACGTCGCAATCAATACTGTGATCCAGATCATTCAAATGGGCCGCTGCGACGTTCTGAAACGCAGAAACAACACGAACAGTTTCGCCCAGTTCCTTTTGCACATTCTTGGCGACCGAACCGCTCTCTGGCAATTGAACTGTGCGCACTTTTGGGGGCATCAATGGAACGGTAACATCAACGTAAATTTTACCTTCTAGATGCGGTTTGATGCTGTTCAACGTCGCCGCGTGGCTGGCGTAAGGCACTGCCATAACGACTAGATCGCCACCGGCTGCAGCCGTTGCATTGTCATATCCTGCAATTTTCGCACCTGCTTGCGCGGACAACTCGGCGGCTCTATCAGTGGCACGCCCGCCATCGCGCGATCCGATGGTTACGTTGTGGCCAGCTCGCGCCCAACGGAGTGCCAACCCGGCGCCCAATGCACCGGTACCACCGATGATAGCAATGTTCATACTTTCGGAATATTCAGTCATGTCTTCACCTCTCAGGCTTATACCTCTGTTTTGTCTGCGCGGATGGCATAACAGGCACGACCCGTAACAACTGTCACCCCTACATCATCTTCGATTTCAACATCTACAAATCCAACTGTGCTCCCAATGCGCCGCACGGTTGCAATGGCATACAAATGGTCTGACACTGCAAGGCGCAGGAAATCCGTGCTGAAATTCAGCGTAAGCATCGGGCCACCAGCGACCAGCATCAACGCATAGCATCCAGTGATATCCACCAAGGACCCCATTACGCCACCATGCCACTGATTTGTTTCTGGCTGGCGTTCAAACTCATCACACATCGATACCCGCAGCTTTAGCCTTGCTATTTCGTTGTCCAGTTCCAGCACTTTGGGTTGGAACAATTGATGGTATTTGGAGCGGTTGATCCGTTCCTGTATATCATTAATCGTCAGATTGTTGTTACGCATTCCCATATTAGGAAACACCTTTCTGTGCGGTTTTCTTGACTTCACCCCAAACGTAATCTTCCAAAACGCCGCGTTGGACTTTGCCAATTGCGGACAGTGGAATTTTGTCGATGCATGTCATGAATTCCGGCCACTTTGCCTTATCCAGCCCAACACCTTTGCAATGATCACGCAAACCGTCCAGCGTCACATCACCCGCTTGAACAACTACCGCCGCCAATCGAGAGCCCAGACGCTCATCAGGATAGCCAATAATGGCAACATCTTCGACGCTAGTATGGCTCAGTAATGTGTTTTCGATCTCTAACGGTGAGATGTTCTCTCCACCACGCAGAATGATATCCTGCGCACGTCCTACCATCTTGATATAGCCATCTTCACGCTGTTCGCAAGCATCGCCAGTTTGATACCAGCCATCATCATGCAGCCGCCCATTCGGATCGCCGCTCCAATACCCTGTCATCATTTGCTCAGGGCAGTGCACTTGCAGCTCATTATCAACGACACGGGTTGTTGTGCCGGGCATCGCTATTCCATCTGTCTCTAGACGATTCTCCAAATCAGCGTCCAACGGGCAGGCCGTTACCGCGCCCGCTTCCGACGTTCCAAAATAGGACCAAACCTGACACCCGGGCAAAGCATCCAAGCCTCGACGCACCAATGTGCGTGGCACAGGCGCACCAGCAGATGGGAAGAATTTCAGCGATTTCACTCGTTCGTTGCCGTTTTTTTCAGCAAAGGAAACTATATCAATCAGGAACGGCGTCGGCGCAACTGTGAAGGTACATTTATACCGCTCAATCAAATCCACCGCCGTGTCGGTTTTCCAACGAGACACCAAAATCATCGGTGAATCCAGCAACAAGGAGAACCGCACACCGAACAACAATGCAACTGCGTGACCGACAGGCGCAGACACCAAAATCGGGTCGTCTTTGGTAAGCCTAAAATGTTGGGCAAATACTTCGGTTTGGCGCTGCCACGTGGCGCCCGTATGCATCGCCGCCTTGGGCGTACCTGTGGTGCCAGACGTGCAGGCCAACCAAGCCAATTCCTCGCCGCTCCGTGCAACAGGGCGTTCTGGTCCGATGTCGGTGGTTTCATCTTCACGAAAACGACGATCTCCCAGTTGATCAAACAAAGGATTGTCGCCAACAAGATGTTCGGTCAGCACAACCACTTTGGCGTCCAGAATTTCTGCCAATTCCGTGATGCTGGTCCCTGCGGCCCAAGGAAGGTTGACCAATACAGCACCACAAAGACGAACCGCGAGATAATCCACCACAAATTCGATCACGTTCGGGCGCGCAACAATCACCCGAGATCCTGGCTCCGCGCCTTGTGCAATAAACTGTCCCGCCCGCACACGAGCCTGTTTGATCAGCTCACCAACAGTGATTTCACGGTCAATTTCGGCAACCGCCAAAGCTGACGGATCACGTGCGCACAGTCGATCCCATTCTTCAGCTGCAAAGTCTCTGGTATCGGCGTTTTGAAGAAAGGGTTCAACCGTCAGCATGGCTGGGTATTTTCTTAATTTCAGTTACCAGTGTTTCGACTTGATCATCAGTCAAACCATCAAACCATGTTTCATCAATTGGGATGCGATCAACTTTTCCGCCATACCTTTTGGCCAAAGCAGAAGGCAGGTCTTCCGGTGTTGTAATCACCGAATAGGCTTCAAGCATATCATCAGTTACCAGATTTCCCATTTCGGCCCATTTACCTTGACGGGACAGATTGGCGAAATCTTCTTGGCTCACCGACCAACCAAACATTGACAACATTTCTGCATATTCTGGCGTCGATGCATATAATGCAACCCGCTCTTTCAAACCACTGGCAACGCGATCCAGCCCCTCGGTATTTGTCGCACAGCCGATGAAGCCATAGCCACCCAGATCGAGGTCTTTGAGCGTGCGACCAGAACGTTCCAAACCTATCTCAAGGTTGGGCAACATGACTTCCTCGTGCCATTTCCATGTGATCGGATCACCGGGTAAATGGCCGTTTGCAACCTCACCACACAACCGACACATTAATTTGTTGATCGCGGCCAAATGGATTTCCGGCTTGCCGGTCGTTAATGGGCCAGGGTTGTAATACGGTATCATGAGGTTGTGTTTGTAATACACGCCATCGTAATCCAGTTTAGTTCCATCCTGCCAACAATCCCAAATTGCGTTCAAAGCGTTGATGTAGTCTTTCATCCGACGGATCACCGGCAAATATTCCATGCCAAAGCGGCGCGTTATGTGGGCCTTGATCTGGCTGCCAAGGCCAAGCTGGAAACGCCCACCCGACAATTCATTCAACGACCACGCATCATAGGCGGTTGCCATCGGGCTACGGGGAAAGGCAACAAAAACGCCAGACATCATCTTGATATCTTTGGTTAGCATCGCTCCAGCCGCAGCAGACAAGGTTGGCGGAACAGTCAGTTCCAGCAAAGTTGTCCCGTCATAGCCAAGCCGTTCTGCCCGTGCCATTGCTTCTGGCATTTCCGACAGTTTCTTGGGCCGTACCATAGAGTAGACACGCATGTTATTGCTCCCCGAAGTTGGTTGTTGCATAGTTTTCTTTTATGAATTCTGGCGAATATTTTCCGCTCTCTTGGTCTCGTTTTACAGCTTCTGCATTCCGCTCAGCAGGTTTGCCATAGCCACCCGCGCCCGGTGTTTCCACTGTTATGCGCGTGCCCAGTTTGACTTCAACCTCATTCGGTTTGTCGTCCAAACGGCGTATGCCATCAGCGTCTTCGATCTGGAATTGGCCAGACGCACCTGCTTCGCCGCCAAACAACCCCCAAGGTTGATACCGGAACCGTTCGCCCGCGCCGTTGAACACACATTCATGGTCCACAGGTGTTAAAACGCGGCGCAATCCCATGCCCCCACGAAATTTACCCGCGCCGCCAGAGTTTTCGACAAAGCCGTATTCTTCGACCCGCAGCGGGTATTCTTGTTCAATGGATTCCACTGGCAGGTTTGATGTGTTGGTTATGCCAACCTGAACGCCATCTTTGCCGTCTTTGGTCGCCCGTGCACCCATACCACCTCCGATGGTTTCAAAGTACAGATACGGTTTATCAGTGCGAGGATCGACGCCTGAAAAAACAGCCGTTGTATTGGCTCCGTTCGCCGCTGCAATCACCTTGTCTGGGATCGCTTTGGACAAGGCGCCCAGAACAATATCAATCACCCGTTGGCAGGCATGCGCACGCGCCGCTACGGGGGCTGGAAAGACACAGTTCAAAATCGTGCCAGATTCACATGAAATATCAACCGCGTCCAACACACCTTGGTTGGATGGCATTTCGCTGTCTAATGCCCCGATCAACGCATAACTCACACTGGCCTGTACTGCATTTAATGTCGTGTTGATGTTACCTCTAACCTGTGGGCTGGTGCCCGCAAAATCCAGATGGATACGTTCTCCTTTAACCGTCAGTTTCAGGCAAATCGGAATATCGTAGGTCGAGAGACCATCTGAATCCATGTAGTCTTTGAATTCATAAACTCCATCAGGTATCTGCGCGATAGTGTCTTTCATCCGCTGGTTTGTACGGCCGATAATCTCATCAAACGCTGTCAGAACGCTTGACAATCCATGAACTCCGACAACTTCTTTGAACCGCCGTTCGCCTAATCTACACGACGCAATTTGTGCGTTGTGATCGCCTTGGCGTTCTTCGGGAACTCGAACGTTCAACAACATGATATCCATGATATCTTGTTGCAGAATACCTTTGTTAAACAGGCGGACAACGGGAATACGCAGCCCTTCCTGATAAATCTCCGACATGCCACCCGCCATAGAACCCGGAACCATACCACCGATATCGGCGTGGTGGGCGATGTTGCACACAAAAGCTACGATCTCGCCGTCAATAAAGATCGGCATTGCATAGTTAATATCAGGCAAGTGTGTGCCGCCCGCCGTGTGTGGATCGTTGGCCACAAAGATATCGCCTTCATTGATGTCGTCGCCAAATTTTTCCAACACACATTTCATCAATCCCCCCATCGAGGCGATGTGAATGGGCAGGGTCAGTTCCGCCTGAACAACCAAACGGCCGGCTTTGTCCACAATCGCAATGGAATGGTCTTTGCGCTCCTTGATGTTGGTCGAATACGAAGACCGCATCAACGCCACAAAGCATTCATCCGCAATTGAGCGCAGACCATTGGCGATAATTTCTAGACGGATCGGATCGAGTTCTACTGTGTGCTCGCTCATGCGACGTACTCCGGCTTGATGGTGATAATCAAATGCCTATCGGGCGTCATTTCGGCAACATCACCAGGGTAAACTGGTGTGGTCGTATCCATTTGCTCCAGAACCGCTGGGCCAGTGACCCGTTGGCCCGGGCGCATTTCCGCACTGTCGTAAATACGCGATTCAACAGGAGTATCGGTATCATAATAAACCAAACGAGTGTCGCGCACCTGTGGTTCATCTATTTCACTATCTACGGCTGGTTTGTCCTCGAATGTGTGTAACTTCGCACGTGCCGACAAGCGAACATTCACGATTTCAACGGGATCGGTTTCGCTGGCGTAGCCATAAGCTTGATCATGCGCATCACAGAATGATTTGGTCACCGTTTGGGCATTTGGTACATCGTTTACAGATAACTGCGCACCTGCGGCCACGGGCACTGCAAGTTCAAAGTTTTGACCCACATACCGCGCATCCACAATCAATTGAACACTACGACCAGTTTCAGGGGCTTTCTCTTTGGCAAACCAATCCACGGCTTTGGTGTGCAAGTCTGCCAATGTTTGCGCCAAAACACCGACTCCAGTGTCATCCAATGCAATACGGCGGCTGACAACAAAATCTTCTTTCAAATCTGATACCAGCAGACCCTGAGCACAAACGATACCGGGTGCGGCGGGCACAACCATTTCTTTCATGCCGAGGCTTACAGCCACATCACGGGCGTGCAGCGGCCCAGCGCCACCAAATGGCATCAGCACAAAGTCACGCGGATCATGTCCACGCTCAACAGAAATGGTACGGATCGTTCGCACCATATTGGCAATTACGATACCCAGCATCCCCTGTGCGGTTTTTTCGGGGGTAAAACCCAACTGATCCGCAATCGGCTTAAAAACTGCACGGGACAACTCTGGATCAAGCTCCATTTCACCATCCAGCAAACCGCGTGAAGACAAACGACCTAGCAATAGGTTCGCATCCGTTGTTGTCGGTTCGTCACCGCCATTGCCGTAACACGCAGGTCCGGGATACGCCCCTGCCGATTTTGGACCGGCCTTCAACAGACCATCACGATCAAACCACGCAATTGAGCCACCACCCGCACCAACAGTTTCCACATCAACGCACGGCATCCGAATAGGAAAGCCAGCTACATCACGATCGAACGCCAGATCAACGCTGTAGTCACGGATCAATGCCACATCGGCACTGGTGCCACCCATATCGAGCGTAATGATATTGCGGCGTCCTGTTTGACGTGCCGCATGGGCCGCGCCTACTGCACCTGCAGCAGGACCAGACAGGGCGGTCCGTACTGGGAATTCCCTTGACCGCTGAACCGACATCAATCCACCACTTGATTGGTTAATCCCAAGGCTGGCATTGGGCGCACGTTCTGCGATCCCCGCCTCCAAGGTTTCCAGATAGTGCCGCATAACAGGCTGCAAATAGGCGTTCAGAACTGTTGTGGATAGTCGTTCATATTCGCGAAATTCTGGCTGTACTTCGGAGGACACCGAAACCGCAATCTCTGGTGCACGTTTGCGCAACGCCTTTGCAAACGCTTGTTCGTGACTGTCATTTCTGAACGAAAACACAAAACCAATGGCGCAGGCGCCCGCAGCCACAGAAATCACTTCATCAACAGCCGCATCGATATCCTCGGCACTCGGAGCGCGAACGATTTCACCCTCTGCGCCGATACGTTCATTCAGTTCAATGCGGTATTCCCGATCCACTAGCGGAGCGGGGTGATCCCGTTGCAAGTCATACATATGAGGGCGCGTTTGGCGACCAACTTCCAACAGATCGCGAAACCCTTTGGTTGTTACCAAGGCCACACGGCTGCCAGTGCGCTGGATCAGCGCATTGGTGCCAACTGTTGTTCCATGGGACACCCGTTCGATTTCATCCGCTGGGATATCGAACTTGGTGCACATTACATCAAGACCATTTAGAATAGCTTCAGCTGGGTTCGAAGGCGTGGACGACGTTTTGTGAACGTGAAACACTCCGGCTTGGTCGTTCGCTGCATAAAAATCGGTAAATGTCCCCCCGACATCCACACCAACTGTCCAACCCATACGGTTTTCTCCAAAGTTCTAATACACAATATTAGGTAGTGTACTACGGAAATTTGCAGTGTCAAACAAAAGACATTTTTTTATCCGTCATCCACACACCTTGTGGCTCTTCCTGTGTGCGGCCCGCTGTACCTTACATTTTCAAGCGCTGGTTTAAATCACTTTACTTTGGTATATAATACTTATTGAGCAGTAATCCAAATTAGAGCCTCTATGTCAGTTGATGATTCGATTTTTCAAAACCTTACAGATCGACCGGGACACCTTATTCGGCGGTTGCACCAAATCCACGTGGCCCTTTTTCTAGAGGAGTGCGGCAAGCATGATCTAACACCTGTCCAATTTGGTGTGCTTACGGTCCTTGTAGATGGCACTGTACGCGATCAGGTTACCATTGCCTCAATGATTGGCGTGGACAGAAACACTGCTGCGGATGTTATCAGACGTCTGGCAAAACGCGAGTTACTGGAGCGGCCCGATAATCCGACAGACAAACGCACAAAGCTGGCCAAAATAACCATTGCGGGACGCCAGCTTGTCGAAAAAGTGAAACCTGGAATGGTAAAAGCACAAAAGCGGCTGATAGATCCTCTGACAGATGAAGAATACGCTTTGTATATGACGCTGACCCAAAAACTGATTTCTGCCAATGATCACAGTAGCCGTGCACCTTGGCGTCCCAATCAACAGCCATCTAAGAAAAAGCTGGCAACCTCCGATGGCTAAATTATTGCGTTTTCCCCTACCGTGGATTTCATCCACTTTTGGAAAGCCATAACTGGGGGATGATGTGCGCTGCGTTCTGGCCAAACAAGAAAATACGACCCAATTACAGATGTCGCAGAACCGCCCAGCCCAACCAGTCTCCCTTGCTTAAGCTCGTTCTCGACAAGATATTTGGGCACAATCGCTGCTCCAAGGCCAGAAACCACTGCTTGTATCATCGTGGCAAACTGGTCAAACTGAATGCCGGTAAGATTTTTCACGTCCAAATCTTGTTGTGCAAACCAACGGCTCCACGCGGCCGGCCGTGTTTGCAGGTGCAACAGTGGCATTTTCAGAAT
>Ga0208972_1000354_pt1 | contig 18123 bp, 12 predicted proteins | sample AOAMet_48_BLW_10_2_FD_188232 | JGI IMG/M metagenome (GOLD analysis project Ga0208972, IMG submission 188232) | Ammonia-oxidizing marine microbial communities from Monterey Bay, California, USA - CAN11_48_BLW_10 (SPAdes) | ecosystem: Environmental > Aquatic > Marine > Intertidal zone | place...
CGATTCATTAAAGGCTTTTATAAAAGCGGCTGGCAAATCATTGCCCATGGGGCGCCTGGGCTACGCCGATGAGTGTGCGAGCCTAGCCTGCCTTTTATGCTCGGATGCGGGCGGCTACGTTAGCGGCACTGCCATCAACGTGGATGGTAATTTATCACCAGCCCTGTAATTCTTAACCAAGGCACACTCTGAGGGCTATACTGCCCGCCAAGATCGCGCGCCGCCTGACTCCGCGAAATAATTTGAAATCAAAAAAAGGTGCCTATGACCCTCATTGCTTTTGTCCTGCTTATCCTGAGTCTTGCGCTCACACTGAACCTTTACTTCCCTGTGCTCAGCAATGCCCGCTTCATGGTTTATAGCTTTGCCACTGGATGGCTAGCGGGCGAACTAGCCCTTCAAATCGCCCTCATCGAAATGCTACTCGCCGCTATATTGCTGATTAACGGCAGTTTTTCCGGTTTGATTGGTTTTTTCGCAATCCTTGCGCTCTTCGTGAATTGTCTGGCCCTGCTGCACCATCACTATCAGGGGCAAGCGCTCGGGCCCGTCGTTGAAAGCGCCCTGCAAAAGGCTTTGGGCCAGGATTATCGAGCCGCCATCAACCCGGATCTCCGGAGCGCACTCCAACTGGCGCCCGACTTTGCAACCCAGCTGCGGCCGTTTAAACGAGATAAAACCGGACTCACCATCACTCGAGACATCCCTTATGACCACCATGGCTTAAAGCTCGATATTTACGCGGCGGACACAAGACCCGCCTCGGCACCGGTCTTGATGCACCTGCACGGTGGGGCCTGGATGTATGGAGACAAAGCCGGTCAGGCCGTGCCTTTAATGCAGCACATGGCGCGACTCGGTTGGATCTGCTGCTCGATCTCTTATCGCCTCAGCCCGAGCGCCACTTACCCAGACCACATCATCGATTGCAAAGCGGCACTGAGTTGGATCAAAGCCAATATCGGTGATTATGGCGGCAATGCCGATTTCATAGCCGTAACCGGCGGGTCCGCAGGTGGGCATCTCACAGCACTACTGGCCCTCACCCCCAATGATCCGGCGTTTCAGCCCGGATTCGAAACCAGTAATACCGAGGTTCAGGCAGCCGTACCGTTTTATGGTGTTTTTGATTGGACCGACCGAGACCAGCTGCAACATAACGCTGGCATGCAAAGCATTTTGGAAGACCGCATCGTGAAACAAACGCTTGCCGCCGCACCAACCCTGTTCGAGGACGCCTCGCCCTTGCTGCGCATATCCGACAGCGCGCCGCCCTTCATGGTAGTCCATGGCGACAAAGACTCGTTGGTTCCGGTTGGCTTGGGACGGGTTTTTGCCGCGGAACTCGCCGCTGCCTCAGAAAACGCGGTCGTCTACCTGGAGGTCCCAGGCGCCCAGCACGCTTTTGATATCTTCGCCTCGCCCCGAAGTGAACACACTAAACTGGGCGTGGCGCGATTTCTCACCCACGCTTACACTCAGCACTCAGCGCTTTCAGATGCTAAGCAGACTTCTTGATCCGAACCGGAATGCTGCTTGAGCGGGTCATTCCGGTGTAGCGTTGGGTATCGGTCTCGCTACTGACCAATAAATTGGTATTGGCACCGTTTTCTCGCACCGAACCCTGCTTATCGGGCGACAAACCCCAACAGTGATGCATTGCGATCACACCCGGCTTAATCTTGGCGTCTGCTTTAACAATCGCGGATATTTGACCATGCGCCGAGGCAATTTGAACCTCATCATCGTCGTCAATACCCAGTGCCGCCAGATCCGCAGGATGCAGGTGAGCGGGATTGGTAGTGCCACTCTTTTTCTTCAATGCGGGCAGGTTATGCCCGAAGGAATTCAAGACATATTTGCTTCGAAACCCTATTAGCAGGTGCGGGAAATCGGCATTTAACCCAGGCTCGGCGCGCAATTCCGCAAACTCTTCCTCAACCCCATCTGGGTACAGCTTAAGCTTGCTAACAGACCCTTCTGGCCCAGGCTGCACTTCCGACACGACATCCTCAAAGATATGACCACCGGGATTATCGCGCAGCCAATCAAGATCCACTCTAGAGCCATTCGTGATGGCTTTTAGCACATCAAACTTTTCTGGCTTAGGTTGGTTTGGAATCACCGACCGGCCAATATTGATTTCCAAATTCATCCGGTCTGCAATGGCCCAATACAGCTCCCATTCCTCGATAACATCGTGTTCAGACTCAATAACGGCCCGACTATATTGACTGTAAGGTTTTTCATACCAGGCATCAGACAATAAGGTGACGTCCTCACGCTCAAGGGTGAGCTTCGGCGCGAGCACATAATCTGCCAATTCTGCCGTGGCAGAAATATACGGGTCGATACATACCAAAAGTTCTAGACCTTTCATCGCCGCAAGCGCTTTTTCCTGATCTGGCCACGCCATGATCGGGTTACCCGCGATCACAAAGAGCGCTTTCACCTGCCCTTCCCCCGGCGTGAGAATTTCATCCGCCAGTTGCGCCGTTGGCATCTCCCGTGATGGCCCTAGTCGCCCTGGCGTCACTAACTCTCCTAAGTCTGGCCGCACCCGACAACGCTCGCCCCGTCCCCAAGCAACTGCCACATCGGCAACTTGCGCGACCTTAGGTGATGGCGGTGACAACATCCCAGGATTGGGCAGTCGATCGCCTGCCCGATAAAAACGCCCGCAAACAATATTGAGCGAGGAGACCAAGTGTTGAGTCAAGTTTGGATGCGCGCCCATTTCAGGGCCGGTGCCCGTAATGGCCGTACCTTTCGGACCACTGGCGAACAAGCGCGCCGCCTCTATGATCAACGCGTCTTCAACACCCGTGCGAGCCGCCACGTCCGCCAAATCGAATCCCGAGACTTCTGCTTGCAACGATGCCAAACCCGAAACATTTTGATCGCAAAAATCTTGGTCCTGTAACCCTTCGCCCAGAATCACCTTTAGCATGCCCGACAGCAAGGTCGCATCTTCACCCGGACGAACCTGTAAATGCAGATCTGCGCGCTTCGCCAGTTCTGTTTTTCTAGGGTCGATCACAATGAGCTTTAAACCGCGCTTCTGCGCCCGCCGTAACTGATCAGCTGGGCTCACGGAAGGGACGCCGCCTGGCGGCGCATAGTGCGACACCAGCGGATTATTACCAATAATTAAAACCACATCGGAGTCATGAAACGAATGGCTGCCGCCCGTCCAGTAACCAATTCGTGAGCCAACAAACACCTTTGCGGGCTGGTCAATCGTGACGCTCGTGTAGTAAGACGGCGATTGCAATGCATTATGAAATGCCCGACTGTAGACGAGTTGAGCTGAGTTCTGAAAGGCCACCGTACCGTTATAGGTCGCGATCGAACGGGGTCCGTGCTCCGCTACCAAGGCTTTTACTTTCTCGGCGATTTCATCAAAGGCCTCGGTGCTTGTGACAGGGGCAAATTCACCGTCATCGCCTTTCTTTAGGCAATTGGTCAACCGCGCGGGCTGATACATTTGCTCAACCAACTGCCTGCCTTTGATGCAGGTATAGCCGCCGTACATCGCGTTGCTGGTATCCGGCTTGACCGACAGGACTTTGCCGCCTTCAACCTCAGCCAACATCGGGCAGTAAGCATGGCAATACCGGCAAAAGGTTTGGTGAGTTGTCATTGTACGCGCTCCACGTCTATGTGTTTGCTCGAGCCAGTTCAACGTCTAGCCAGAACTAAAAAGTTAGGGTCTCGGTATGGATCCTGAAATTAACATTAAGGCCTTTTATAACAGTCTGAGCGCTGCTCACCTGAGCCTGGGCTTACCCTAGACTCTCAGAACGAACTCGCTCGGCATCAAGAATCGGTAGGCAAAACCTATCCTTGCATCTTAGCAAACCATCTTACTCACTGTGGGTCAACGCGTAACCCTAAATCGATCCGTTGCTTGCTTGCGCCCCCCGACGGGCAAACGCCCGGGCTGCGCAGGCAGAATAGAAGCCCGCGTTTAAGTGATCATCTATTAGGCTCTGAGCCTTTTTTGATTCCTCGGCGCTGAACCGCTACGGTATGGGAACCGCCAATCTGCCTTAAACCGAAAGGGGTCAATTTGATGCAAACCTTCCAACTCGGCGACACCCGTATTACCCGCGTCGAGGAACTTATCGGGCCTTTATTCGATCCGATGACATTTTTCCCAACTTTCCATCAGGGTTTAGTAGACGCCCACAAAGACTGGTTACTACCCAACCATATGGATGCAAAAACCGGTCGAATCATCGCCTCAATGCACTCTTGGCTGATCCAAACGCCGCACCACAATATTTTAATTGATGCGTGTATCGGTAATCACAAAGATCGAAACCCGTACCGCGCCTGGCATCAAATGAAGACCGATTGGCCCACACGGCTTAAGGCAACCGGCGTGGACCCTACCCAAATCGATTACGTGCTTTGTACCCACTTACATGTTGATCATGTCGGCTGGAACACCCAGCTGATCGATGGAACCTGGCAACCGACCTTCCCCAATGCGCGTTATGTCTTTTCAAAGACTGAACTCGAGCATGTTGAGGCAGCACTTCAAACCGCTGATCCAAACGATGATTTTGCCTCGGTGAATCAGAAAACTTATCACGACAGCATCAAGCCCATACTGCCCCAAACCGATTTGGTGATCGACGAGATGGACCTCATCAGCGATCGACTGAGTATCGCCCTGACGCCGGGCCATACGCCCGGCAGCATTACCTTAGGCCTCACCAGCGGCGATGAACACGCCCGGTTTTGTGGGGACATTTGCCATCATCCACTGCAGATTTACGAGCCCACCATGAACAGCGCATTTTGCGAGATGCCTGAGCAAGCGATTAAAACTCGAATCAACCTACTTGAAGACTGTGCGGAAAACAATTTACTGCTTATGCCGGCACATTTTGGCCCAAGCCATGCGGGATGGGTGCAACGCCGGGCAAATGGATACGCCTTCAAGTGGTGCTAAGCCGCTTTACTTTTAGGGGTCCGGCCCCGTGCAGGATTAGCTTTAAAACCCTCAAATTTTCATAAAAACGGTCGTAATCCCTGCAGATTGAGCGCGGATCAGGTCTCCCGCCATGACGAAATCAACTCGGTACGAGGCTGCCTAAATTGCCTCACGGTGCGTCCGGACGAATCAAGTCAAAAAAATCATTCATCATTCGAAACGTCAGCCCCCAAACAACCTGTTCGCCAACCTGGTATCCCGGAAAGGTGCCCTCACGTTGAAATTCTGGGAATCTTGCGTCCGTTAGAGAGCGCCCGCTGATCATTTCATCGAGATTCCCCCAAAGCACTTCCGCCACTTCTTCATTGGGCTGCAACGGGACCGCTTTATCCTCTAACGCAAAGACCTGTGGCGTCACCACAAGGTCAAAGCCGGCGCGCGGGTTTGCCCGGATGCCCGCCAGCGTGCCGAGATAGCGTCCAGCTTGATTCAAATCCAAGCCAATTTCTTCCTGAGTCTCTCGACGCGCCGTTTCGATCAGGTCGGCGTCAATCGTTTCTCGATGACCACCGGGCAGCGCCATCTGGCCCGACCAGGGATCGCCCGCTTTCTTGGCTCGAAGAATAAACAACGCCCGCAACCCACTCACCTTTGGTTGAAGCACCAATGCAACCGCCGCCTCGCGCTGACCGGGGACGATTTCTTGAGTCGTAAGCGTTTGATTCGCGAGGCAGGATTCGATGGTTTCAAGTTGTAATGACGGACGCATGAACTTTGAGTGCTCTGATTAGGGTGCTGGCGGCACGGCTCGAGAGCATACCATGGTAGATCAGAACCTGCTTTTGGCGGAGAATCAGTCCTGGCCGAATCGCAACAAGGATCAATTATGCTCAGCGCCCTGACCGCTCCAGTGCAACGCCTGCTTTGGCCGGCGATCATTTTCTTAACAGGCTGCGCCGTCAACCCTGTCACGGGTAAAAACGAGCTCATGCTGCTGGATGAGACCCAAGAAATTAATATGGGTGCGAAACAGTTTGAGCCCACCCAGCAGTCCCAAGGCGGACGCTATGTGAGCGACCCCAACTTGACTCGCTACGTCAGCGAAATTGGTCAACGCTTGGCAAGGGTTGCCGATCGATCATTGCCTTATGAGTTCGTGATTATCGATGACAGCACGCCCAATGCGTGGGCCTTGCCAGGCGGCAAAATCGCGGTCAACCGAGGGCTGCTCACTAAACTCAATTCTGAAGCCGAGCTTGCCGCCGTACTCAGTCATGAGATCGTCCACGCAGCGGCGCGCCACAGCGCCAAATCGATCGAGCGCGGTATGCTGCTGTCCAGCGTGATTGGCGTCGCCAGTTCTGCAATCGATCAGAATGCGGGCAATTATGGCCGTATCTTTGATAATGGCGCGCAATTGGGCGCGCAATTTATCGTATCCTCCTATGGCCGAGAGGCGGAGCTAGAGTCCGATGCCTACGGCATGATCTATATGATGCGCGCGGGTTTTGACCCGGAAGCCGCGGTTTCGCTGCAAGAAACCTTCGTACAATTATCCAAGGGCCAATCCAATAACTGGCTCGACGGTATGCTCGCCAGCCACCCGCCCTCGCAAGAACGCGTCGAGAACAATCGCAGAACCGCGCAGCGCCTAAAACAGGCCGCACGCCAAGACCTCACCTTGGGTTTTGATCGCTATCAATCTAAGCTCAATCGCCTTAGTCAACGCTCCCCCGCTTACAATCAAACGCAAACCGCGCTCATCGCCTTACAAGAGCGCGATCTGAGCAAGGCACAATCAGACATCGAAGCGGCACTCGAGCAAACGCAATCTGAGGCTCAGATCCACAGTGCCGCCGGCCAGATAGCGATGGCCAGACAAGAATTCCGCCAAGCTCAGCAGCACTTTTCTGCGGCCATTAAGATTAACCCCAACCACTTCAGATATTTTTTGGGCCGCGGTTTGGCGGCCAAAGCGCTGAAGCAAACCGACCCAGCGCGGACAGACCTTCGGCAAAGTCAGGCGCTGTTTTCAAGTCGAGCCGCAGCCGAGGCCCTGGCTGAACTCGGCGGATAACCCAACATTATCGCGGATCTGGTTTCAGAGGCTAGGCCTGCTATATTGATCCAATGGCCAACCCACATACCTCGCCAAGTGCTGAGGCCCCTCTGACACCATCCGTTCAGCGAAGTCGCTGGCGCAGTACTTTTGCCGCGTTTGAAATCAAAAACTATCGTTGGTTTTTCCTCGCCCTGTGCGGCAATTTTGCCGCCATGAACATCCAAATGTTCATTCGGGGCTGGCTGGTCTATGAAATCACTGCGTCCTACGAAAAGCTTGGCTGGATGACCGCCGCCGGCGGGCTAGTGGGACTGTTCGCCGCACCCCTCGGGGGCGTTGTTGCAGACCGCGTGCGGCAAAAGAAAGTTGTGCTCCAGATCAGCGGCGTGGCCAATGCCCTCATCACCTTTTGGATTGCGGCGCTCATCTATCGCGGGGAGCTGGTCTTTGGCCACTTGCTGGTGTCATCGATCCTGCAGGGCCTTGTGATGAACGCGATGATGCCGGCACGACAGGCTTTTACAAAGGATATTGTCGGTCTCAATCGACTCACCAATGCCATTGGGCTAAGTACCTCGGGCATGAATACGGCCCGGTTGCTCCTACCCGGCTTGGCAGGCGGCTTGGTTGCCGCGCTCGGCGGCGGCAACGGCAATATTGATCCAGCACAATGGATCTATCTACTGATGGCCGGCCTGTATTTATGGTCAGCTGCGCTGATGTCTTTTATTAACGTTAGTGACAAAGCAGATGCCGATATGCCCACCGGGTCAATGCTGACCGAGCTCCACCTTGGATTTCGCTACGTTCTCGACACCCCCGTCATCTTCATGCTGCTCGGGTGCAACTTCCTCATGGTGTTTTTCAGCCTAACTTATTTCATGCTCCTGCCAGGCTTTGCCAAAGATGTTCTGGCCGCGGGCCCGGATCGGCTTGGGTTATTGATCTCGATCTCGGGTATCGGTTCGCTCCTCGGCTCGCTCTATGTCGCGTCGTTCGGAAATCGGCGTCGGGCTCGGATCCTTTTATGGGGGGCTGGCATTATGGGCATCAGTTTGCTGCTCTTCGCCGTATCAACACATTTTTGGATTTCGGTCGCCTTGCTCACCGTCGTCGGCTTTGGTCAAGCAACCCGCATGTCGCTCAGCAATGTGCTCATCCAATCCTATGTTGAAGACGAATTTCGCGGCAGGGTGATGAGCATCTATATGCTGGAGATGGCGCTTTTATCGGTCAGCATCTATCCGATCAGCCTACTTGCAGAATTTTATGGGCCACAATGGGCGGTTGGTTTGTCGGCCCTTGGTTTGATCATCATGGTCGTAATTTTATTCAACGTGCCACGCTATCGCGATCTCGATTAAACTCCCTAAATCGATCGCGACGTTTGGAGGTATAAGTGGCTAACCCGCATTGGGAAAATCCAGAAACATTGGCTTTTGGTCGCCTACCAGCAGCAGCCCATTTCCATCGATTTGCAAGCAAGGCACAAAGCAAATCCAATCAGTCCAGCCGCGAAACCGAACTCTCTGACGGCTGGCGATTCCTACGGACACCCCACCCTGATCAGGCGCCGTTGGGCTGGGAACAACCCGATTTCGATGATCGACATTTTAAGGTTGTGACGCTGCCGGCACTGTGGACCATGGACCCCGATGAAATCGATCAACCCATTTACACCAACGTTAGAATGCCTTTTCGACAAGAACCCCCCCGGGTCCCTGACCAAAACCCAACGGGACTCTATCGGCTCACACTCAATCATCAATCGAGTACCCGCTTGCAATCTGTGCTCGTGCTCGAAGGCGTTGAGAATTGCTGCTACGTTTTTTGCAATGGCCATACCATCGGCTTTAACAAAGACTCTCGACTGCCTGCAGAGTTTGATTTAACGCCGTTTTTGGTGCCCGGCGAAAATCTGATCGCCTTGATGATTTTAAGATTTAGTGATGCAAGTTATATCGAAGATCAAGATCAATGGTGGCATGCAGGCGTTCATCGTCCGATCCGGTTATCCCGCCGGCCTTGGGTGACCTTAAGGGATATTCATGCCAAACCAATCTTCGACCCGAGTGATCAGAGCGCACGGCTAGATCTCAGCATCTCGCTATCTGCCACAGGACGCGGCGCCCTCGGACACAGCGTCAGCGCAGCCCTCTACCCATCGGGCCAAGATCGGAATTTAACCCAAGGGCTCGCTGGTCAGATTGACCGCGCTCAGTACTTTCCCGTTACCGGCAAAGGCGCGGTGATCGAGTTGTCAAAGGCCCTCAAAAAAGTTGATGCCTGGTCGAGTGAACACCCTAACCTTTATGATTTGGAAATCACCCTGCAGGACCCCAAGGGCCGCGTGCTGGAATGCGCTCGGTTGAAGATCGGGTTTCGACACATTGAAATCAAAGACCGCCAACTCCTGATCAATGGTCAAGCCGTCCTGATCCGAGGCGTTAATCGTCATGATCACTGCGACCAGACCGGGAAAGTCATTTCTGAAGCCTTGATGCGGCAAGATTTAACGCTCATGAAGCAGCACAACATTAACGCGGTTCGGACCAGCCACTACCCGAATCAATCTCGATTTTTAGAACTGTGCGATGAATACGGCTTATACGTCATTGATGAAACCAATCTTGAAGCCCATCATCACTACGCTCAACTCGGGCAAGACAGTCACTGGGCCCCGGCGTTTTTATCTCGCGCGACCCGGATGGTCGAGCGCGACAAAAACCATGCTTGCATTTTTTCCTGGAGCCTTGGTAACGAAACCGGCTATGGCCCCAACCAAGTTGCCATGGCTGCCTGGATCCGAGCCTTTGATCCAAGCCGGCCCATTCATAATGAAAATGCCATCTGTGAGCAAGGCGTCAAACGCGACTGGGATGCCAACGCCGAAGGCTCGGACCTCGTCTGCCCCATGTACCCGTCCGTTGCCGAGTTAATCGAACATGCCACCACCAGCCACGATCCAAGGCCGGTCATCATGTGCGAGTTTGCCCACGCCATGGGCAACAGTTGCGGCAACCTCCAGGAATACTGGGATGCGATTGAAACCCATAAAGGGCTGCAGGGCGGTTTCATCTGGGAATGGATCGATCACGGGATTCTCGCGACCGCCGATGGTCAAGCTTATTGGGCCTATGGCGGCGATTTTGGGGAAGCGATTCACGATCTGAACTTCGTGTGCGATGGACTCTGCTGGCCGGACAGAACCCCGCACAGCTCGTTGTTAGAATTTAAAAAGGTGGTTCAACCGATCAAAGTCCGCAAACGCCGAGGGGATCGTTTTGAGATCAGCAACCAACAGGACTTTACCGATTTGGCCGGGCTGACCGTTACCTGTCATTACTTGGTAGACGGCTTGATTCAAAACACACGTGTCCTAAAACTGCCCAAAGTACGCGCCGGCGCCGCGGCTGAGGTGGTGGTTGCCGCACCCAAATCCTGCACCCGACAACCGGGAGAGCACAGCATCCTGTTCGAGTTCACGCTCAAAGAAGGGCAATCTTGGTGCGATGCCGGGCATATCTTGGCATGGGACCAAATCGCCTTAAAAACGGTTCAAGTTACTGCCCAAACACGGCGGAGTAGCTACCAACCAAGCACGCCTGATGTTCAAATCCGGGACGGGAGAATTCACTTACGCGCCATGGATTCAGCGTTTTCTTTCGACGCTTGCGGCTTGACCGAGGTTCGCTTTAAAGAGGAGGCCGTCCTAGAGGGCGACCTAATGATCAATATCTGGCGGGCGCCCATCGATAACGATGGCATCAAAGGTTGGACCGGTCAGCAGCATAAGGCGCTGGATCGATGGCGCGCCCAAGGCCTGTTTGACGCTGTACCAGAAACCGGAAAGCTATCGATCATAGAGCAAGGCGATCACGGCGTTGTCATAAGCCATACCACCCAAATCATCACCCGGGTCGGGCAAATCCGCTGCAAAACGCGATACCATCTGACACCCGATGCTGCGCTCCATGTTTCGCATCGGTTTCAAGTGCCCAAGGCGTTAGAAGACTTACCGCGGCTAGGCGTTCGGTATCGACTCAACCCGGACTTTGAGCACCTATCTTGGTATGGCCGAGGGCCTCATGAGACCTATGTCGATCGCAAACAATCTGGCCGCTTAATGGTGCATGAAAGCACGGTGGGCGCCCAATACGTACCGTATATCCTGCCTCAGGACCATGGCAACCTGACAGACGTAAGATGGCTCGGGCTCCATAATGATCGCCAACTGGGCGTGACCGTCACGGGGCACTCGCGGTTTGAAGCGTCCGCCAGTCATTACCCAAAGGAATCGCTTTTAAACGCCTTTCACACCTATGAGGTCGCGCCGGATCCTCATGTTTGGCTGAGCCTGGATGTGATGCAGCGCGGCCTGGGCGGGGCCAGTTGTGGACCAGACACCTTACCCCCATACCGATTGTCCAGTGGCGCGTTTAGCCTCGACTATACCTTAGCGCTGCAAGCCCCGGAGCACGCCGGCTGAACCTCAACCCGGCCCTCACTCATGCAACGACAATCGCGCTTTAAAATCAGGTTGGCCGCGGCGCTTAATCGACAAACTACTTCTCGCAGCACGCGCCGCCTATCAGATCTCGCCCGCCATGATGCACAGCGCAAGCCGCCGCTTTGGGGCGAGCAAGGGCTTTAGCAATCCCCACAAGCCAAAGACTATCCTTTGTGGCCCGGCCGCTCAGGCACTGACCAAAAAAGCGCGCGGTGGTTGATTGACCTGTCGCAAGCGCGGCAGTAAGGTGCATCAAACTGATGACAACAGCACCGATATGCCCGAAGCCAAAGCCTTTCCTTTTGAAGCATCCTTAAAGCAACTCGAAACCTTGGTTGAAACCATGGAAGCCGGCGAGCTCTCCCTCGAGGACTCCTTGAAAGCATTTCAAGAGGGCATTGCATTAACCCGCGCGTGCCAAAAAGCCTTGACCGATGCCGAGCAAACCGTCGCGCAGCTGGTAAAAACCAGTGATGGCGTTGCACCCGAGCCCTTCGAGTCTTCCGATGACGGCTGAGTTTCTAGCCCCGTTCCAAAACCGAATCGAAGAAAAGCTTGCACAACGACTCAGCACATTTGACCAACCCAAAGCACTCTCTGATGCCATGGCGTATGCCTGTCTGGGTGGCGGTAAACGTCTGCGTGCAAGCCTCGTCTACCTGAGCGCCGATGCGCTCGGACTTAACTTAGATCAAGCTGACAGTGCCGCAATCGCGGTTGAACTGATTCACGCCTACTCGTTAATCCATGATGATTTACCGGCCATGGATGATGACGGTCTACGGCGTGGAAAACCCAGCACCCACATTCAATTTGGAGAAGCCTTGGCGATCCTGGCAGGAGACGCTCTACAAGCGGCTGCCTTTCAAACGCTCGCAGAGGACGAGCTACTTGATCCCGCGGCAAGGCTTCGTCTGATTCAGGCACTCAGCACTGCATCCGGCATACAGGGCATGGTGGGCGGCCAAGTCCATGATATGGCAGGAGAACACCAAGGGCTCAGCTTAAGCGCCCTCACCGAGATGCATGCGCTTAAGACCGGCGCGCTCATCGAGTTCTCAGCCGCAAGCGCGGCCATCATCGCGAACAACCAGCGCATCGAGCCACTGCTCCGAGCCTTTGGCGCGCAACTCGGCCTGGCATTCCAAGTGCAAGACGATATCCTCGATGAAACCAGCAGCACTGAAACCCTCGGCAAGCAGCAAGGCTCAGACCGGGCCCAGGCAAAATCGACCTTTGTTTCCTTATTGGGCCTTGAGGCGGCGCAAAACCATCTTGCTGACCTCATTCAGACCGCTGTAAAACTTCTCCAGCAATCGCAGCTTGAAACCGACAATCTGCTAGCGCTGGCTCATTACATGGTCGAAAGAAAACATTAATATCGAGAAAATTTCTCGATGCTTTCGTGTAAACTTCCGGCATCCAGTTAATCAATTCGTCTTATGTTCTACACCATCCCAACCGAGCGCCCCGACACGCCGCTGCTAGATACTGTGATTGTCCCCAGCGACTTAAGACGACTGAGTCTGGCTGAGTTAGATCAATTGGTTGATGAACTCCGGCACTTTTTGCTTTATACCGTTGGACAAACCGGCGGGCACTTTGGCGCAGGGCTCGGCGTCATTGAACTAACCGTTGCGCTGCATTATTGCTTCGATACGCCCGACGACCACTTGATCTGGGATGTAGGCCATCAGACCTACCCGCACAAGATCTTAACGGGCCGACGTGAACAGATGGGCTCCTTAAGGCGCAAAGACGGCTTGGCACCCTTTCCATCAAGAGATGAGAGCCCTTTTGATACCTTTGGCGTCGGACACTCCTCGACCTCGATTAGTGCTGGCTTGGGCATGGCCTTGGCCAAAAAAGCCCGTGACAACCCGTCTAAAACCGTTGCCGTGATCGGAGATGGTGCCATGACCGCAGGCATGGCCTTTGAAGCCCTGAATCACGCGGGCTCGGTTGATGCCAACATGCTGGTCATCCTGAACGACAACGCCATGTCCATTTCGGAAAATGTTGGCGGGCTCGCAAGTTATTTTGCCCGAATCCTCTCCAGCCGGTTTTATTTAAATGTTCGACAAGGCGGCAAAAAGATTTTAAGTCACCTGCCTTCGGCGCAAAACTTTGCTCGAAAAACCGAAGAGCACATGAAAGGCATGGTCGTGCCCGGCACGCTCTTTGACGAACTTGGCCTGAACTACATTGGCCCGATTGATGGTCACGATCTACGCGCCCTGGTAACGGCCTTAACCAATATCAAGGATCAAAACGGACCGCAATTTCTGCATCTTGTGACCCAAAAAGGCAAAGGCTTTGAACCCGCCGAAGCCGCGCCCATTGGCACCCATTCAATGTCAAAAATTGAAACCAACCCCGTTGGCCGCAATGACAAGCAGCCCAGCTACTCCAATATCTTTGGGCAATGGATCTGCGATAAAGCCGAAGCAGACGTCCGCCTTATGGCCATCACACCCGCGATGCGCGAAGGCTCAGACTTGGTTGCCTTTTCTGAGCGCTTTGCAGACCGCTACTTTGACGTTGCCATCGCAGAGCAACATGCGGTGACCCTGGCGGCTGGGCTTGCCTGCGAGGGGATGAAACCGGTTGTCGCCATTTATTCCACTTTTCTACAACGCGCCTATGATCAACTGGTTCATGACATCGCCATTCAGAACTTGGATGTGCTGTTTGCCATCGATCGTGCTGGGCTGCTCGAGGATGGGCCTACCCATTCCGGGGTCTTTGATTACAGTTTTTTACGGTGTATCCCCAATGTCGTTGTGATGGCGCCTTCAGACGAAAGTGAACTCAAAGCTCTGCTCGAATTTGGCTATGATTATTCGGGCCCCGCCTGTGTCCGCTACCCACGAGGCGACATAACCGGTGAAGGCTCTGATTCGCCGATCCAGATCGAATTAGGCCGGGCTAATGTGCGCCGGTCTGGCAGCGCCATTGCAATGCTGGTCTTTGGCAGCATGCTGAAGACCGGCCTTTCGGTGGCTGCGCATTTGGACGCAACGGTTGTGGATATGCGATTTGTAAAACCGCTTGATGAAGCGCTGATCAAGCAACTTGCGAGCGAGCATGCCTTCATTGTGACCCTTGAAGAAAATGCCGTTCAGGGCGGTGCTGGCTCTGCTGTCAATGAAAGCTTAGCGAAGACGGGATATCGCGGATTGGTTTTAAACCTAGGCATACCGGATGCGTTTATACAGCCCGAAAAACCTGCGGAAATGATCAAAGCCAGTGGTCTTGACGCCGATAGTATCTTGCAACGCATCCTCGATCATCAAGCAGCTTTCAGAACCTAGCTACCCGTTGACTGGCCAAGTAGGTGTCCTAACTTGCCCGCTTTCGTCTTGAGGTAACGGTCATTATGGTCGTTGTGTCCAGTTTCTATTGGCATACGGTCCTGGACGTCGATACCCAATTTGGTCAGGGCGTTCACTTTCACCGGGTTATTGGTCATCAACCGAACAGAGCCGACCTGGAGATGCGCAAACATATTCCGACACATCGTGTAATCCCGGAGGTCTGCATCAAAGCCGAGGCGCTCATTCGCTTCAACCGTATCAGCCCCGGCATCTTGGAGCTGATAGGCTCGGATTTTATTGATCAGGCCAATGCCTCGGCCTTCTTGCCTGAGGTAGAGTAAAACCCCAACGCCTTGTTCGGAAATTCTCTGCATCGCCGTCTGCAACTGCGATCCGCAATCACAGCGCATGCTAAACAAGCAATCCCCCGTTAAACATTCGGAATGTACGCGGCACAGTACGCCAGACTGATTCGCAACGGAACCAAAGGTGAGTGCAACGTGCTCTTGGCCCGTATCGGGATCCTCAAAACCGTGCATGATGAACTTGCCAAATTGGGTTGGCAATTCACAAGATGCGACAAATTGGACTGGCATTAGAAAATGCTCTTTACCGTTCGAGAGCGAAGTGTACCAGCAGTCTGGCTGGACTGAAAATCGGGACAAGTGATTTTTTCATTGATGCGTCCAATCCCGTCGATGCCGACTCATGCGGTTGGACAACCTGCCCAGGACCGATGCGCTATAAACTGGTTACACAGCCGCTATTTTCTTAAAACTAGACGTCATAAATAGGGTTTTGCTTCAGACGGATAGAGCGCACCGGTCAGTCCATAATCGTCCAAATACTTCACCAAGTGATCACAGCATGCTTTTATCGCCGTATCACCGTCTTAACGACGGCAATTGCGGCCGTACCATACGCTGAGATACTCACCTCGTTATCGCTCAATTGTGCAACCTCTATCCGAACTGCGCACACGCTATTAGCACCCAGCAATCTCGCTTTATGCTTTAAACCTTCAACGGCCTCTCGTTTGGCTTGAGTGAGTTTCTTCGCAAAAACCGAATCTTTTACCAAAACCTGATCGCCACGACTTGAGGATTGTTGCGAGAAGCCCATTTGTTTTAGCACGATAACCGAGTCAACAATACCAAGGTTCTGCGTGATACTCATTCCCGGGAAGGCCTCACCGGTCGAAATCATAATTGCTTTCTGATCCAGTTCTGTCCCGCTTTCCTTGACGTCGAAAGGTCGATCCGATTGCGTTCTCGCCGTTGACACCCTCACACTAAAACTGGGAGTCAGCTCCTCTATCAACGCCGCATCAAGACAATCTGCTGAACAATAGCAAACCGGCTTAGCCAACTCGTCGCGAACGTAATCAGCCCCCAAGGGTATAACACCACTACAATTCGCACAAAGGGCCACGTACTTCTCCAGTATTATTTGTTTTACGTTTTCTGCAGGATCCACGAGGCGGCAAACACGCAAACCGATGATCGTGTTTTTAATCACTCAAGTGCTGTTAACCTGGCCTGCTCTCAACAAATTTTCTTAGCGCTAGCGCCTCGAAGGCGTCATTGGTTCCAACCCTTCCTTGAAAGGTAAACATTTAAACCAGCACCAAGGATTGTTTGCGCCAAAACGTTCTCCCGCACTAGGATCCTGCACTATATCAGTGATCAACCGACCGCCCTCGATGAGCGGGCGAACCCGCTATGACCGCTGACTGTAAAAGCGTCTCAAACCTTCTAATCAACCGCGGCACATCGCCTCCAAACTATGTGTCGCGGTTGTACATCACGGGAAAAATGGAACCTTGTATTGCACTCATGGGGAGTGCCGAGCCGACTGGCCGTCTTCATATTTGAACAATATTACCCTTTTTCATTTTTTAGAGACAGCTCTTGTGACAACGCAGCGTAACCCCAGGGCCGGATGCCGCCGCATCCAGGCGCACTGCATCCGTTGTCATGCAAGCTTCCGACAAACAGCGCCGGTTATCACGTTGCCCGACCTTCCTATGGTCAGTCTCTGTTGCGTTGTAAACCGTGACGGCTTTGAAAAGCGGGTTATCCGACGCCAACGACTTGAGAATGACCCCGGGAAAGCACAATGGGCGCCAGGGTGCTTTCTAGGGCTTCGGGCATTGTGTGAGGCATGACCTGTAACAACGCCCCTACTGAGGCGCTTCAAGCCAAACGGCGCTCACCTCATTAGGCCTTAATTTAGTGAGACTCTGCTGCACCGATCATGCGCTCAGAGCGGCGTATGCGACTTGCAATTGAGGGTTTTTACCAGCGCCGGCCGAAACTCAATCAAGGATCGTTAAGCGCCGCCTTAGCGCCAGTCATTTTAAAAAAGGGCGCTTAGTCCGGTAACCCCAGTACTCGTTTAGCGATGATATTGGCTTGCACTTCATTGGTTCCGCCATAGATCGTAACCGCTCGACTGGCGAGCCAAGATCGTGTGGCGCCCAATTCTTCTGATGAAAACCCTGCCGCCTCCCAACCCATGCCCTGGCTGCCCATCAAATCAGCTGTCAAGGCTTGTTTATCTTGCGCTAAAGAGGCGCCATACAATTTAAACATCGAAGTCGCGGCGCCCGGGGCGGCGCCGCCTCGTGCTTCTTCGCCCATCCTTCGCTGGGTTAATGTAAACGCGCGACTGCGCATCTGCCACTGAATGACCTCATCACGTTGGCTTGCTGCCTGGACTGGATCGGAGCCGTACCGACGCAAAAGGTCCGTGAGATCAAGATCAACAGTGACCCCAACGGGTCGAGATCGACCAGCTGATGGGCCGAGGCCGCCCTGACCTGAGCGTTCATGCTGGAGTAGGCGCTTACCAATGCCCCAACCCTCATTGAGGGTACCAACAAGATCTCGTTTTTCGGCCAAAGCCCCATCTAAAAAGGTTTCACAAAAGGGCGAGCTCCCTGAGATGAGCTGGATGGGCTTAATGGTTACCCCAGGTTGATCCATGGGCAACAAAACAAAACTGATCCCCTGATGCTTGGGCACGCTTGGGTCGGTTCGGACCAAACAGAACATCCAGTCCGCATATTGCGCCCCTGAGGTCCAAATTTTTTGGCCATCAATTTGGAAATGATCACCCTGCAGAACCGCCTTTGTATTAAGTGCCGCTAAATCAGAGCCCGCGCCCGGCTCGCTATACCCCTGACACCAGGCCGCGCCCCCTTTAGCAATCAAGGTTAGATGCCGTTGTTTTTGATCCTCTGTACCATGCTCCAACAAGGTCGGCCCCAACATCCGTGTCCCCATGT
>Ga0208972_1000365_pt1 | contig 17777 bp, 22 predicted proteins | sample AOAMet_48_BLW_10_2_FD_188232 | JGI IMG/M metagenome (GOLD analysis project Ga0208972, IMG submission 188232) | Ammonia-oxidizing marine microbial communities from Monterey Bay, California, USA - CAN11_48_BLW_10 (SPAdes) | ecosystem: Environmental > Aquatic > Marine > Intertidal zone | place...
TACTACATTCTGAGTTGGATAGTGTTTTACAAAGAAGTCTATTGTTTCTTGCAGTATCTTACCCTGCAAAAGAATTGTAACATTTTTCATTAAGAAGTAAATCTTTTATTTTTTAAACTTTATGTTTATGTAGTTTATTAAACCCATAATAGTTGGTGCCCATAGTCCTATGAACAATGCCAACATTTCCTCTTCTAATACTAAAAATAAGAATACTGAGAATGCTATTGAGAATGCAACACACATTAATAAAATTAACTCAGATAAAGGTGGGGTAAATTTAGATTTCATAATTATTCAACATTTGGGGTATTGGTAATCTTGGTATCTAATGCCTTATTGAGTGTTTTTACTAACTCATCTAACTTTTCTATATCTTTAGAATATTTAGATTCAACTGAATCAGATTGGTTGGAGAAACGATTAATTTTGTCCTCCAACCTATCTAAATCCTTTTGGTAATTATTTCTACCCAATTTAAGTTCATAACTTAATTCGGTTACTCTATTTGATAATCTTACGATTATAGTTGTTGCTGTTATTACTAATAATATTAAACAACTAAATATGATGAGATGAAAATAATCTACCGTGTCCATTAATTACTAAGATTTACTTATTATATAGTTCGTAAACTTTATTGATAAGATTTGTCTTAGTAAGTGATGATTCGAATTCAACATTGAATTCTTTTTTAGCCAAATCAACTAACTCAACTTTATTCATCCCTCTAAGAGATGATTTAGTCATTTTACCTGATTTTCTGCCTTTTCTCTTGCCACCTTTAGCCGCATCCACAACATCTTTCGATTGTTTCACAACTTCTTTCACAGCATCAGCAACATCTTTTGCTTCTTTTGCTACTCGTTTGGCTCTCTTCTTAACTTCTTTAGCAGTTTCTTTGATATCTTCGATACCATCTTCTACTACATCTGGAATTAAGTCTCCATCTCTATCAGCAATTTTACCTGCTTTTACGAAATAGATTACTACACCGGCTGCTATTGCTACCAAACCGATGATAATTAAAATAGTGTTCATAATTTAAACGTTTTATTTGATTATAAATATTAAGAGGACTAAATAAACATATGGAAGTCATCATCATTTTCTAACTGTCTCATTCTTTCAGAGTCATTTAGTTGACTGTTACCAGTCATTGATGCTAACACCATTGTTGCTAATCCAATTAATGTGTTTCGGAAATACTTTTTAATACTCGCCATATAAGGAATAAGATTTTTGGGGTTCTGGTTCTATAACTTTTTCTTCTTGTTTAATCACATAAGTGAACCCTTCTCTTGCATCCATATAAAACTGCGTATTTCCATTCTTTTGATAGATGTACTCTAATACATCTGTCAATGAATCTAAAACCAATGAAGAGTTATCTAAAGGAGTCCACCTATCTCCGGGTGGTACTCTCTTAGCAACTTTTACCTTTACCTCTTCGGTAATAACTTCTGGTTCTTTACTCATTACTCAATTACTCTAATAATTCTGCTTTCCCTTGCTCCACTTACTTTGTAGTCAATATTCACACCAGCTTCAGTAAAGTCTTTAACAACTCTTGCTTCTGCTTCGGTTACTGATTGTGCATCAACCAAGTAAATTTCTTTTTTTAACTTTGGGTTGCCGTTTTTAAGTGTGGCTACCTCCACTTCAACTGTAACTTCAAAATACTTTGCCATAATTTGTTTTTATTTATATTAATATATATGTATTATTTAAGTAAAGATACGAAAATTAATTGAATTTACCAAATTTAATTTAAATTTAATATTCGTACTCTTTTTTGGGACCTGTTAAGTTCCCATTTATAAGAAAAGAACAATTAAAACATAACATTCTAAGGTTCTCATGCTTATGATTACATCTATCCCCATCTAAGAAATCCAATACCAATGGAACTCTGAAATCAGTTACCCTTCTTTCTTCAAATCCACAACTATTACACTTCTCCAACATATACCCATTATTGAGTAATCTCTTCTTTAACTTCCAAACTGGATAGTCTGGAAACATTCCTTTTAAAATATCATCTAAGGAGTGTGCTAATGTTCCAGGGTTTGTTCCCTTTCTTATACCAATTCCATGTGGATTTTTCAAATCTTCAAATACCCCATACTCCTTAGCGTATTTCTTATAAGTGTTATAAGATACACCTAACATTCTAGCTGCCTCAGCAGCAGAACGTGCTTTTTGTTGTACATCTTTTATTTCTGATTCTAAAAGTGGTTTAGCACCTAAACCTCTCTTTGTCCTTTGTTTTGGAGCTTTGGATAAATCTTTTGTTGGGTCAAAATTGGGGAATAGCGAATCCCCATCTGTAACATCTTCCATTTTTATATACTATTTAAAATATTCCTTCTATGTATATAAATATAGACTAATCCTTTTTTTCTACACCAAACCTAGAGAAACGATACCATAACCTTTCGTGGAAGAAATAAAGTACCATTTTAGTAATAACTTCTACACCACCTATGGTTAATCCCATTTCCCAACTACCAGTTATAAATGCAGATAGTATCATTGTATCTATCGTACCTATTATTCTCCAACTTATAGTTTTTGCAATGTGTCTCTTATAGCTTACCATCTTTTTTCATTTGATTACGAATAGATGTTGCTGAAATATCCCCAATCTCTTTTGGTGGTATGTGTTCTATGATATCATATCCTACTCCTCTACCATAATTGATAGATTCGATATCAGGTATAATGGTAGGTAATACTTTACCTGCTTCAATGAGTTCTTTTAACTCACCTTCTTTTACCATTTCTAAAATTTGTTCTGCTGTCCAAGGATTCTTTTCGTCTGGTTCTACATCTCTGATACCTAACCATACATTATATCCTTCTTTTAATCTTTCATTAATTAGCCATAGATGCCCCTTATGAAGTGGTTGCCATCTACCTGCAAAGAATGAATACTTTACTTCTGATGAGGAAGATTCTTTATCTGCCCTCGCTTTTACATTTGCCATTGATTTGATTTAGCGGTTTATAACTTTTCTTTATCTCTTAAATAAGATACTATTTTTGTGAATGATTGTTTTGGATTATCTTTAGTTGTATCCACATCGAAGAAATCTTTTTGTGGTGCTACATAATCCTTTGAATGAAAGTGGTCTCTTTCTCTTGCTTCTGAACAATGTACATAAAACTCTTCGAAATTATCTAAACCGATTCTCTCTTTGAATTCTTGTCTTAACCACTCATAGGGTGCTACTAATGATACAACTACATCACAACCTTTGCTGGATAGATATTCAGCTAATAGTTGAGCCCTTCTGATGTTGTTGATTCTTCCTTGTTCGGTGTAATCTTTATTAATGGTTAATGCTCTTAAGTCATCACCATCTACGTGAAATACATCCTTTCTCCAATTTCTTTTCTCGGTTTGAAGAAGTTCTACTAACATTTTTCCGAGTACAGTTTTTCCATGTGCTGGTTGACCTGTAAGCCAATAGATATTACCTTTTGCCATAACTTGATTTTAATTGTTACTAATATACGAAATTAATTTGGATTTACCAAACTTATTTTTTCTTTTTCCAACCACCACCGGCTGCTTTATATTTCTTTGCTGCCCAACCATTAGCGTATGCTGATGGATAAACATCGAATTTCTTTTTTGCTTGTGCTTTATAATAAGACCATTTTGATGGGTCTGTTGGTACGTTTTCTTCTACAAATAGATTTATTTTTTCATCAATAGATACTGATTCTGAAAATAATCGTTTACCTGTACTATCTTCTATATGAACAACTGCATCTTTATGTTTGTGATAATTCTTTACTACATTAAATGCAGCAGGAACTGCTTCTGGTGTTTTGATGTTTAATACTTGCTTTATTACTTTACCATCCTTAACAACAACCAAAGATACAGGATAACTCCCCTTCTTAGCTGCCTTATGAATTACACCTCTTGTTGCTTCAGTCATTGGATTACCACCTAATTTGATGATATCATTATCAATCTTATTTAACTCCTTACCATATCTATCAGCAATCTTACCACCTTCCGGTTCAGCTTCTTGCTCCATATCGCTCATTACTTGAGCTCTTTTCTTTTTAAGTGCTTTAATCTTTGTAGCGTTTTTAAGTGCTTTATAATCAGGATTAATTTTCTTTTCTTTTTCAACCTTCTTAGCAGCATCTTTATTTCTTTTCATTTGAGCTGCTCTAAGTTTAATCATAATTGGGTCATTGATACCCATCTCATTGATTCCCTCATATATTGATTTAAGATACTTAATGAAATCTTTATCATTTTTCATCTTCTTAAATTCACTATCTTTAAATACATTACTTACAAAATCTCTAACATCTTTAGAATCTTGTCTGATTGCATCTATTAATGACATCATTCCTTCATCTATTGATTCAAATGTTTTCTTCTTAGATTTAGATACAATTTTTAAATCCTTTTCTTTTGCTAAGATGTATTTTTCAAATCTACCATCTTTACCTAAGTTAACTTTGTATTCACCATTATCATATCTAACTACATCACCAACAAACTTTTTCTTACTCTTAGGGTCTATGTATTGAACTCTTGCATCGTAGAACTTTGGATTTATTTTTTCGTTTACTGATTCATCTATTTTGTATTTATAGATTACATCGTTTCTATCTTTTAGTTTAGTTTTACTATTTTGTAAATCATAGTTTGCGTTAGCAGTTGTTGCTTTTGCAAACTTACCATTCTTTAAATAGAATGTACCAATACGAGAATTGTTATCATCAGTTACATAGAATGTTGCGTTTTTCTTTTTCTTAGATAGTGCAACTATATCAGTAAGATTTTTAGCTTTTATAAAAGAACCATATCCTTCGTTTACCGATTCTTTTTTGAATCCACTATCTTCTCTATATCCTTTTTTCAAAAGTTCACTTCTAAACTTCTCCAACTCTTTTTTATTTTTAAGAATTTGGATACCATAGAAATCACTACCATCTTTGTGTTTTGATTTTCCATCGTGATACGATATTGTGTATTTTGCTGAACCAACTCTATCTTGTTGGTAAAATCTTTTCTTTCCTTCGTCCATAGTTTCGTTTGTTGATTCTTTTAATGGGTTCATATTTTTATCAGTAATGATATATGCAGAACCACCACCTGGAATTCCTTTTTCCATATCTCGTAATCTCTTTACTTCTTTTTCAGCATCTTTAAATGTTCTGAATTCTTTTGGTGGTAATTTTTTATCTCTTTTTAAATCATATCCACCAACTAAAGATTTACCTCTTCCTCTACCTTGATTACGAGTAATGTAGTATTTAGCTTCGTTTACTGATTCATCAATACCTTTCATTTTCTTTTGAACTATCATGGTAATACCACCCAAGTCCTTTGCCCACTTTTCAGCATCTTTCTTATCTTTATAAGCAGCAGTTGTTACTGGCTTTACACCTTTCTTTGGTGAATGTAATACAATATATGCTTCGTTTACATTTTCTCTTTTCATAAGTTTATGTGCCATATGAGCCATACTAACAACACCACCCTTAACAAACTTATCTTTATTAGATTGTTGTTTAAGTGCATCATATACTTGAACCATTAGGTTTGCAGATTGCATATCTACTCTTACTTTCTTCTTTGATTTAGTATCAACTACTAAAGAGTTTTGTTTATCTTTTACAATTTTTCTTAATTGAGTAATTACCTCAGGTTCTTTAGCTTCGTTTACTACTGATTCTTTCATATTTGATGTGATTGATTCTGGTGCATTACTCTTTACCCAATTAAACAGTTTATTTTTCCAAACTTTTTCTGCGTAAATTCCACCTTTTTCTTTTTTAAGAGGTAGTGAAAGGAATCCCTTTACATTACCATTTATTACCTTCCCATCTTTATCTTTAAAAAATACAGTATGTTCTGGATTGTTTAATATAACATCCACTCTACCATTCATTCCTTTAGGTAATGCTTTTGTAATAATTCCCCAAATAGTGTTAGATGCACCCTCATGTGTTTTTAAAAGGATATCTTCAGGTACCATTCTTGCTCTGTTCTTATTATTGTACATAGCAGTTACATAGTTTGTAAGTACCCAAGTTAAATGAACATTTTCTGGTTTGTATCCTACTTGTTTTAATTTAGGAAGTATTGAAGTGATATCACTTATATCTTTAGCAGTGATATCAAATAATATATTTGGAAGAGTTTCAGGATTATTTTTACCTAGTAGAAGTTTTTCTAAACTAGCATCTTTAATACCAATTGCCTTTACTAAGATATGAAGTGCATATACATGGTCTGGGTTCTTTAGATTAAAGTTTTGTAATTTATACCCATCCTTTTCGATTTTTCTAATTAAATCTAAATCTTTAAGTTTGATATTTCTACCATACTTTTTTAGGATACTTCTGATATCTAATTTACCTAATCTATTTAAGATTTGGATTTGTTTTTTCATTTCATCTACATCTCTAATTTTGAAAGATGCTGAATCTACGAAGTTACTAATAGCGAATCCTTTTCCACTACCAGCTCCACCTGCCATAAAAACGATTTGTCCATATGGTTTTCTATTACCATATGTTATTAACTTTTCGTTTAGAATATCTTCTGTTATTTCTTCAAATACCATATCTTCGTTTTTCTTTTTACCAGCACAATGAGCCTTTTGACTGAAACCTTTTGGGTTATTACAATCTATTGATTTCTTATACTTCTTACTCCAACCCATTTACTCTATAAATATATATAAAAAACTTAAAAAATTGTTATTTTGTTGTTAGTTTAATACCATTTTGTAAAAATCCCGATGGAACGTTTTTTAGAATAGTTGGTTTATCAGCATTATGTTTATTATGTAGTATCTTAGTAACCCCTCCTAATAAACTTCTTCTATCCGTCCAATCATTATTAGCACCAGATGTATATAAGGTAGTATCACCACTACCATTGGTTAATGATTGTTTTATAGAATATGGTGTTGCTAACGGATTTGCTTGTAATAATAATGCAGCCATCCCTGCTACTTGAGGTGCTGCCATTGATGTTCCACTTATATTACATTGACGATAATTGTTATCAAAATAATATGCCGAATCACTAAATTTGTTTGTGTTAGAAGTACAACTCATAATATTAGTACCCGCTGCATATAAATCAACAGCCGGTCCACATTCTGATGAAAATGCTTTCTGGTCTTTATTAGAACCATCACCATTTGTTGCTGAGTTTAGAGCTGAATCTAGATTACCTACTAAAATAGCTCCATCTGCATTTGGAGATGAACCTCTATGATAATACTGAGGAGTTCCATTTGATGTGTAATAGTTGTTGTAATCAGGTCCACCAGGTACATCACATTTATTACCTCTATTTCCAGCTGCAATAGTTACATGAATACCAGCTTCAATCATTTCTTCAACATCAGTATCAACTGATAATACTCTTAAATTAGCTGCATAAGTTGAACCATCATATATGTTATAGTTTAATCCGAAATCATCTTCTCTTTTGGTTGATGTATCTATATCAGTTCCAGTATATGATGTTCCTCTATAATTTATAGCTGTTAATGATGCATTAGTATAAGTTGTAAGATATCCCCAACTCATATTGACCACAGTTGGATTAGGTACACCAGTTTCTGGGTTATCTACTTTATTATTATGCCATCCTTTAATTACATCAAAACAATCAGTTGTTGCAATACCAGTACTACCATCAGTAGAACCTTCTAAACCATTTACTTTTACAAAGTAAACATTGGCGTTTTTTGCAACACCATAATTTAATCCAGCAGCTATCCCTGCACAATGAGTACCATGTCCATCTAAATCTCTATTGTGATTTGAATTTTGAGTTCCAGTTACACCACTTAGGGAATACCAATCAATAGTTACAGTTCTCTCAACACCATCAGTACCTTTAAATTCTGAATGTGCGAATTCAACTCCACTATCTTGAATTACGATATCAACATTAGAACCATCTAATGTATATGTGTAATCTTCTGAAGTTGTTGAAGTACCACCATAATTGTTAGTTTTGGATTTATGTCTAATTAATCCCCAGTTTAAAAAATCACCACTATCGGAAGTGGTTTTAGTAAAATTTCCAGTTTGAGTTACTCTGTGTTCTATAATGATATCATCTCTGAATTCGGGTGGTATCTCTACCCCTTTAACTCTACTATCATTTCTCAGAGTTGTTACCTCTTCAGCTGATAAAGTGTACCATGATTGTCTTGGGGAATTTGGTCTTAGATTTGGAGAATCAACTCTACGATTGGGAATGTGTAAAGTACCACCATCATCTGATAGTTCCATATCATCCCAAAAGGATTGGTAGTCAACACCCTTATGTAATATAACGTTATACGTTTCCATTTATCTAATTTTAGTACAATGCTGTCCATTGGAGTCCATCCCAAAACCAAGGTTTAATGGATGCTCCACCACTACTACTTACCATTAAACTACCACTTGGTGGATTTGATGGAAGTGTTGTTCTTTCTGGTAATGTTAATACATCTGAAATAGTTACATTGATACTTGAACTTAACAACATTGAACCAGATGATAATATGTTTACATTTGCAGCATCAATAGTTGTAGTTAGATTATTGAAGGTTGAATGAACTGGATTTCCTATGTTAAATGTACCTTGTACATTCATATCATTACTTACCGAACCAGTCCCCATTGTTACAGTACCAGCAGTTGTTATATTATCGTTTCCAAGAACATCTGCAAATGCTGCGAAACCTAAATTACCATTACCATCAGTTTTCAGTACCTGATTTATTGTACCATCTGATTGTGGGAATTCTATTGCTGAATTAATAATCAATGCATCAGTTTCAACTCTACCATATGAACCAGTATCATTACCAGCTCCAGTTAAAGAAGTGTTATAAACTAATTCATTTGCTATTACTTTATTAACATTTAATGTTTTTGTTCCAGCGGTATATGTGAAATCAGCCGCTCCAGTCATCTCATTTAAAGTATCTTCAAAGTAAACAGTTCCAGCTGCTGCACCTGATGGTAAGAATTGTGCTGATGATGAAAGTAACGTATTACCTACTCCCACAATTTGTTCAGAAGAAGATACCAATCCACCAGGCGCACCTACGATAGTATCCCATTCTACTGAAGTAACAGTACCAGCAGTTAGTGAATACCAACTACCTGTTTCGTTTACGATTCTATATCCAAAGAAATCATTATCATCAGAACTAAAAACCATATCACCTTCAGCTAATGTGAATGATGCGGTATCAGCAGCTGCAAAAGGATTCAATCTCATAGGAGAATCCGTTACTACTACTGCGTTTGATGCTGATAAGTTAATATTGGTTGATGAGTATAATGTTGGTGTACCAGAAGTACCAACTGAAATAGATTCTGCAGTTATTGCTCCAGAAGCGGATATTGTACTATCAAATATAGCAGGTGGTCCTACTAAGAAGTTACCAGTTCCATCCTCAATTGATGCTGAGAAAGAACCTGAATTTATTTTTTGTCCATCAACACCTCCATCAATTGAAGATGCAGGTATATTAGTTAATCCAGCACCACTACCACTAAACCAACTTCCACTTGCCATAATTGCATAACCACCACTTACAATTAGATTAGTACCTTCAGTTAAGTTTACATTAAAGTTTCCAGTTCCTATTGTTGATGTAATACCTTGTACATTATCTACTGTTATATCATTATCACCATCTATAAGTTGGGTTGTTGAACTAAGTCCTACAACTGCTGTGGCTGGTATGTTACTTAATTGAGCACCACTACCACTAAATGAACCTTGGTTAAGTAAAATACTTCCCGTTACTTCAATATCTTGTGTAAATTTTTGTTTTGCTAAAAATGTGTTTATATCATTTAAATTTACCCCACTATCTATACCATCTATTTGAGATTGTAGAGATGAAGTTGCATTACCAAATACTGCATTACTAGGGAATCCTAAGTTTTCTATTTGTACCGATGAAGAAACAGTTCCAGCTGGAACGCCTCCACCTCCACCACCAGAACCAGAATTTACTCCAAGTGTATTGATAATTGATGTTACACTACTAATAGTTGCAAATTTGTTAATAGTACCTTCAGTTATTTCATCAGTATCAAAGTTAGTGAAATCACCACTACGAATGATTACTTGATTTGAAGATGAAAATACTCCAATAGTATTAATATTTTCTATTGTTTGAGCTGATGAAGAAACAGTTCCAGCTGGAACACTTCCTCCTCCACCTCCACCACCTATTCTAGATGCGAATGAAGCAGAATCAATATTATAGGTAGGAACTGATAATTTACCATCTACATCAAGTTGTGATGCTAAACTTTCTCCAGATAAATCTACTGTGGTTGAAAATGCACTACCTACACCTGTAAATGTTAAAGTTGAACCAGCGAAAGTTACATTTGATACATAATCAGATGAACCTCCTCCACCTTCTCCACCTGCTCCAAAACCAGCAGATGCTGCTGAAGATGAAACTGCGGTGTTAAAATCACTAATATCGGTTGAAGTTATTGAACCAGATAGTATCGTACTACTTCCTAGATTTTCTATTGTTTGTGCAGATGAGGAAACAGTTCCATTTGGAATACTTGCACCACCCCCACCAGTACCAAATCCAGATGCTGCAGCTGATGCTGATATTTGTTGTGATGATGATACTATATTACTACCACTTAATGAACCTAATATTTGTGCAGATGAACTTACAACGTTTTTTGTATTTAACCTATTATCTATACCACTATTGGTAAGATATTTGTTAGTTCCCTCTGGGATGTCTGTTGTTGTTAATCCGGCAATTGTGGAGTTAACACTTCCTATTTGAGTAGCTAATTCACTATCCGTTGCCAAATCATCTGTAAGGTATGATTGTAAAGATGATAAACTTGCTTTTTTAGTAGTTCCACCATCCAGAACAGGAACAATCGTTGAATCACTAAGTGAACCCGATGTTAATTCTACTAATTCTGATATTTTAATATTATCTGCCATACCTTAATAAATATCTTTTATCTTTTTTTCTTTTTCTTTTTACTAGGAATTTCTATTTCATTTTGCTTCATTAATTCAATTTCTTGCTTTCTGATAGCTACTTGTTTTTCTCTTCTCCTAACAGTTGTAGGTTTTGTGTACTCTTGTCTATCTTTATATTCGAAGATATGACCAGAATTCATAACTGCCCTTTTAAATATTTTAAGGGCTCTATTTATATCACCTTTCCTAACTTTTACCGTAACTATGGGTTTACTCATTTATATAACGTTATGCTCCTGTTTTTGAAAAAGTCGGAGTCTTTCCTTTTGTTCTATTACCACCTTTTTTAGAATCACCAGCTTTCTTTTGGTCAGCTCTTTTTCTATTTACAAACGATGCTCTACCTTTAGGTCCTAACTTAGCTGCTTTCTCTTTTGATAAACAAGCTGCATAAGCATCTCCCTTTTCTCCATCACCACACTTACCTAACTTCTTACCAGTAGAACTGTATCTATCCCAGCCACCACCTTTGGTAGAACCAGTCTTTCCTTTACCGAACCACTTTCGTAAATCTTCGTTTTGTGATTTACCTTCTCTGACTCTGAATGGTATATTGTGTTGTTTCCAAAATTGATTTAATGTTCTTATTAAATCATTAATGGTTGATTTTAGTTGTTCTTTCTTTTGTGGGGTTGTTGTATTCCACATTTTAGATGGTATCATTCCCTTTATATAATTTCTGATTGGGAATATACCTATTTCAGTTATAGTACTATCTTCTGACAATGCTTTCATGCCATTTTTAGTTCTAACGAAATTTAATTTCTTTATAATCTCTTTTTGTTTTTGAGATTTTGGCATTGCCTTTAATGCCATAGTTGTCAACTTATATATTAACGTTCTATCTTGAGAAGATAATTCTTCTTTAACAACAGATTCAGGAACACAATTAGGAACCATCTTTCCGTTCTTCATTTTACCCCCAACTTGCTTGTATCCTTTCCAGCAATCTTCGTTTAATATATCAGTTAACTTAATCATATACTATAAATATAAGTTTTTTAATGTTTAATGTGTTGAACTCTCCATCGTACATCCTTACCCCTTAACATTTTCTTCATAGTGTTCACATTTTTAATGGAATCATCAGCAAAATAAACATCATCATATCCACCATTATCAATCTTATCTTCAATCCAATCAGCTTTATCTTTTGGATTGTTGGATTGTAAGCCAATCACTGGAATCTTTTGATTAATTCCAATATCTTTAAGGTATCTCTGAACATGCTTATCTACTGCTTGGGGTCTTGCAGTAAGAATGAATACACCTTCACCTTTATTCTTACTAATTATTCGTTTAAGTACTTTGGTAATTCGTTTTAGTTCTTTTGGTTCTTGAACTGAGTAGAAATCTCTGAAATCATATTCTTCACCTGGCTTCTCACTATATACAGCAAATTCACCTGGTGTTAATTTCTTTTCCTTACCATCTATGGTTTTAACGTATATAAAAGAATTAGTGAAAACAAGTGTATCATCAAAATCAAATACTCTTAGTTTCTTTGATTCATTGAATAAACTTCTTGCTATCATATCTTCTTGTTCTTTGGTAAACATACTAATATACGAATTATTTTGGATATATCCAAATTTTATTAGGATTTACTTAGAATCTGATTGTTAAGTTCTAACAATCTTTTGTTTTCCATTTCTAAGTATTTAACTTTGATAGTTAATTCCGCTACATCTTTAGTAAGTTCTAAGATTTTCTCTCTTAAATCATCCTTCTCTTCAGCACTTTTCTCTAATAATTGTTCTAACCTATCAATTCTTTTGGCACAATCATCTTTGATATAATCTTCATCTTCTTTTCTTTCTTGTGCACGCTTTTCATAATATCTCCAAGCTCCTGCTGAACCTAGTACTGTTACAAGTGTTATAATTACTGCGTAAATTGATTCTGGTTGCATTCTTATTTATTATCTTTGTTGTGTAATATACCGTCTGTTTTTTCTAACTCAGCTCTAAGGTAATGTTTAGCACCGATTATATAATCTTTAGCTTTGATAATTTTAGTTTGCCACCAATGTGGTAAATCTATCTCCTCATCCATTTCTTCGAATGATTTCATCATCTCACCTAATTCTTCTGCATATCTTTCGATAGTACTTAAATCTGCTCTTAACATACCAGGCTCATTATCTTCATGTCCTAAATCGGTATCTTCGAAAACTGAAGTATCTAATTCTGCATCTGCCTTCATCTGAGAAACATACTTGTCCTCCATATCCAACAATTGAATTAGATTCTTTTGTTTTGCTTTAATTTTTTTAGTCAAATCTTTTAATACGCTTAGTATTTTCTCTCTTTTAGATTCATCCTTTTCGTTTTTGTAAGGAAGTACTGCCTTTTTTCTTTCGGCTTCTAATCTTGCTATTTCTTTTTTGACTGCTTCTATCTTTAAAAATAATTTAGGAATACCCTCACTCATTAATTCTGAGAATGAGAATTCATTATTGTAATTTTCAACGATATATTTTTTTAACTTTTTCATATCAGTTATGTTGTTATCTAAAGATAAATATAATGTACTTTTATTTAAAGGAAGAAAACAGTATCCCTCCTAAGAGGGATTGTGTTTTTATTCTTTCTTTCCAAAGATTTTACCAGCTTCTGCTATACCAAACGAACCAAGTGTAATGATTACGAATGAATTATAGATAAACTCTTGTATTACTAAATCTTTTCCAAAAAATCCAGTAACGATATCAGCTATTGCAAATACACACATTATTGCGAATGATGCAAATCCTACTACTGATTTTTCGTTAATGTCATTATCATCTTTAAACATATTTTTAAAAAATCCCATAATAAATTTCTTTTTTGATTAAAATACAAAACCTTAATTAACGAAACTTATTTGATATAAATATTAAGTTTATTTGTTTAGGAGAGAATTTCTGAATCTACCTATGACTTGTGGTAGTATTTCATTTGAATACTTTTTACCATCTATCTTAGTTTCGAATACCTTTACCTTATCCACATAGGAAGGCTCTCTATGGTCTAAATCTTTATCTTCGGTGATGTATATCCCATCCAAAACATATTGTCTTACATCAACTCCTAACTTAACTGCTTCAGATGATGCTATCATAGCAAAAGTATCTTCCGAACCATACCCACCAAATTCTTCTGGTATTTCCATAGTTTGCCAAAACTTCTTAGAATATAATGTATGCATTCCACATCCAAACTTAAATGTATTCAATCTTCTAATACCAACTTCGGTTGGAGTTTGTTTGAATGTATCTATGAAAGTTTGTTTATTTCTGAATTCTCCCAATTCATTATTTCTTCTACTTTCATGTACTAACACATCCCAACTTACATCCCACCATCTTGGTATATTTGGTGAAAGTACAAATAAATCAGATTCTTCTGATATTTGTTGGGCTGCCATCAATTGTAATTTTAATTGTTGTTCATGTATTGATATATCTGGGTCTACATAAATGAATTGGTCATAATCTAATTTAGCTACATCTCTCTTTTGTTGAGTTGTACCCCAAACCGATTCATCTACTATAATCTGAAGATGTGATTTAACTCCTATCATAGATTCAGTAAATCTATCAATAAACCATTGTTGTTTTAATTCACTGTTATCCCAATCGGTTAACTTTGGATTTAGATTAAGTGTAACATACATAGTTACATCATCATTACTATCCAAATAATTAAAACACTTTTTATAATACGAAATGAATCTTTCGAACATTTCTAATTCTAATGGCATTATATGAGTTACAATTAAAGTTTTTCTCATTATGTTACATTTATTAAATTATTCTGATATTCATTCATTGAGTTTATAGTAAGTTCCAAATTCCCTATGTTGAATTTGCCAATCTCTCCACTATCTTTTATAATTTTAGATAATTGTTGAATTAGCTTAAAATCATCTTGTGTTAACGTATTACCATCTAATCTAACTACAATATCAGAGTCAAATGTTTTGTTTATTTTATCTGATAAGTTTATTAAGGTATTTGGTTGTTCTTTTTTAATATAATCATTTACCATAGATTCATACAAATCAACATAAATTGAATCACACCAAGGTTCTAATAAAGTTAATAACTCAGGTCTACAATTAAAGACCCTAAATTCAACATTATACTTTGGTGTTATAATTGGATATTGATAAGAATCATTTTCAATCCATATTCCCCACTTTCTCAAATAGTTTCTTGCTGCTTTATTGGATGCCACTTTATAATAATCATCATCTTTCTGAACTTCATTGTTCCATCTATGTCCTCTACAAGTTAAATGATATACAAATGAATCTCTACTTTGAATCAATTCATATCCAGCTAATATCCATCTCTGAAAGATATCACTATCTTCATATGGGAATGGTGCGAATAATGGGTCATGTCCACCGATTGATTGAAAATCTTCTTTGTATAAAATCCAAGGTGCAAACATACCTTTAGAAGTTTGGTTACTATATTCACTTTGTGCTTTTGTAACAAATTCTTCAAATGCTGGAATATCTAAATCATCGAAATCCATTCCAAAGTTTTGTACAATCTTTTCGTTACCTGGTGGATGCAATGGTGGTTCTATTCTAGTACCACAAACTACCTTTCCTTTATCTAAGTGTTTGAGTAGATTTTCTAAGTAGTTTTCACTAACAATCATATCAGCATGAATGATACCAATAATTTCGTTTTTGGCCATATCAATACCCACATCATATAAGATGGTATGTCCTACTCTTTCCTCACTTTGATATAGAACTACATTATCATCATTACTTTTAGTTTCCGTTAACCATTCAAATGTACCATCTGAAGAGCCATCATCCAATAGTATTAACTCTAATGTTGGATAGTACTTACGAATCGAAGTATAAGCGTTCTTAATGTGTTTAAGATTATTGTATGTAGGTATTACTAATGTAACGTTATTTACCATAGTTCTCTAAATAATATTTTAAATCTTCTGGTGTACCTAATCCCCACATTTTAGGGATATCAAAAGTACGAATCTCTTTGTTATCTTCAATCGCTTGATTAAATACAGGACACACATAAAACTCTCCATTTACTCTGATATCCTTTTCAATCATTTCTTCTGCATACTTTACAAAATCAGAACCATTCTTCCAATAGTAATATCCAACTGTTGCTATATCTGATATAGGATTCTTTTCAGCAACTTCAGTTACCAATCCTTCATCATTCACTTTAGCAAAACTCCACTTAGGGTGCGTTGCTCTAAACGATACTATACCACCATCTGCATCAGTTTCATTCATCTTATACATAAACTCAGTTGAATCCCATTCACAAAACTGGTCTGAGTTAGCAAAGAATAAAGGATTATCATTATCAATGTATTCTTTTGCTAATAGAGCAGTACAAGCAGCACCTTCAGTCATTTTATCTACTTCTACAATCTTTGAGTTTGGAGCTATTAGATTAAGTAATGTATCTAAGTTGTATTGTTCTCTATGTTCCTTCTGAACTACGAATATGAAATTAGCATCCATATTAAGATTCTCTACCACAACTTGTATCATTGGTTTACCTTCAACATCAATTAATGGTTTAGGAAATGTATATCCAGCTTTTTGAAATCTACTACCAGCCCCAGCCATTGGGATTAGTATATTTAGTTTTTTATCTTCCCACTTAGGGTTATCGTTTGTTTTTCCCATTTCTATTTCTGTTAGTTTTTTAAATATATTTGTATAAGTTACTTCGGTTGGATTTTTTACTCTCAACACATGAGCCTTTGAACGTGATGCTGCAAGTAATCCATAGGGTGAATCCTCCACTATTAAAGTTTCAGATGGTAAACATCCCATTTTTGATATTGCCCTCCAATACATCTCTGGATGAGGTTTAGAGTTTTGTACATCTTCGTTTGATATAATGTAATCCATATACTCCATTAAACCTAACTTTGAAAGTACAGTCAATACTGTCTTTCTGATTGAGTTAGAACATACTGAAATCTTATATCCTTCATCTACTAATGCATTCATCAGTTGTTGAAGATTTTGATTTGGTTGTAGTTTTTTTAACATTTGTAAAGTCAACTTTTGTTTACTTTCCCAAATTTGTTTATGTAGTTCAGTCGGTAATCCTTTTCGTTCAGTCAACATATCCAACTTTTGGAATGTTTTTAATCCATCATATGTTGATAAGTGTTCTTTCCAACTAATTGCATAATCATCACCCAATGCTTGATTAAGTGCATCATAATGTATGTTCTTAGCCTCAACTAATACACCATCTAAATCAAATATTACTAATTTTGTTTTCATTTTAATTTTTTTTACAATTTAATACATTTCTATTATTCCACATATTATTATCCTGAAAGAATTTTGTGTATAATACACTTGAGTTTGATATATTATGAATACCCAATCGTTGGGATATTGAATTTGAAAACTCAGTTTCCAATGTCATATATTGTTCAATTGAATCATAGATATTAGAAAATGATTTCATATTATTAAAATTAGAATAAAACCACATATCAGGTGGTCCTTCATTTAACATATAATCATCAGGCCAGTTAGCCATATTTATTTTACTTAAATCATATCCATCAAATTGAATACATTCAACATTGAAGGGGCTTGTTATTCTATTTATTTGACCTAAATCAAATCTTGCTTTTATAACCATATCATAAGATACATCAGAATCTAAATATAATAATTCAAATGATTTTTGAATAGAATAAAAATGAGATAATAC
>Ga0208972_1000374_pt1 | contig 17378 bp, 12 predicted proteins | sample AOAMet_48_BLW_10_2_FD_188232 | JGI IMG/M metagenome (GOLD analysis project Ga0208972, IMG submission 188232) | Ammonia-oxidizing marine microbial communities from Monterey Bay, California, USA - CAN11_48_BLW_10 (SPAdes) | ecosystem: Environmental > Aquatic > Marine > Intertidal zone | place...
ATTTCCTGCTTCCAGTCCTTGTAAAATTCCATCTTCGTTATATTCAATATCAGAGAGCGAGGGTGGGACAAACGCCACTTTAACTAAATTCTGAAAATCGAAGGTAGACTGTGTGTCATAATTTGCAGTAAATTCAAGTCGTTCTCCAACCTTAGCCTTGATACTAGCATTGATTTGTTGGTCAAAGTCAAAAGTGAAACTACTTCTGTTTTCTTCTGATAATTGGGGGTTTTCTGTGTTTTGATAGATAAATCCTAATTTTAAATTTAGATTTCCTGTGGGGGTAAATTTGATCGTATTTCCACCAAAAATTGACTTAAAAAATTCTGAATTTACATAATAGGTTGGCAATAAATCTTTTTGAGCTGCTGAGGCCCCTTTTTTCTTTGGGTTTGTGGCGCTTACTTTGTCTTTAAAGTATTGGGTCATATCCCTTTTTAAACGATATTGGGCATACTCTTTTGGAGAAAGGAAAACAGGTGTTTTTGTGTAGTAATTCCCAATTTTTTCTACAATTACATATTTGTTTAAATCTTTATCAAATATAATTTCTTTATTTGCTAGATAGTCTAGAAACAGCCCTCCTGTTTGATTTTTTTTAAAATTATATTTTAAAATGATACTGTCTTTATTTACAATTACAGAATCTTTTTTCTTTTTTTGAGCATAGGTCGAAGTGTTTGCTAGGAAAGCAACAATAAAAAGAATAAATATATTGTTTAAAAATTTTATCAAATTATTATAAATTCTTTAATGCTAGTTTTATTAAATTTTCAACTGAAGCTTCCGGGTTCTCTTTTAAGATCATAGAAATAACTTTTTCCGATTGTTTTTTATTAAAGCCTAAAACATCTAAAGCAGATAACGCTTGATCTTTATTGGTATTGTTTAGAAGTGTAGAAACTTCATCGATCTCAAAAGTCTTTAAAATTTTGTCTTTTAGATCTACAATGACTCTTTGTGCTGTTTTTGCGCCAATCCCTTTTACAGATTGAATAAGCGGAACATTTTCTGATGCAATTGCATGTTGTATCTCCTCTGCAGTCATGGAAGATAACATTGTTCTCGCAATACTTGGACCCACACCAGAAACAGAGATTAATAATTTAAAAACAGCTCTTTCTGTTTTTGTGATGAACCCAAAAAGAGTATGGGCATCCTCCCTTATCGATAAATGAGTATATAAAAGAACAGCTTCCTCTTCTGGTAAATTAGAAAAAGTGTTCAGAGAAATATGAAGTAAATATCCAACACCGTTACATTCTACAACTATTTCTGTCGGATGTTTCTCTACGAGTCTTCCTCTAATTTGTGTAATCATATGCCTAATTTTTGTCTGTAAAGAAACAATTTTATTTCTTTTTTCTTTTTTCTTTTTCTTGTGCATCTACAGCAGCCAAAGCAGCCATATTTACGATCTCATCTACACTAGCACCCAATTGTAAAATATGAGCAGGTTTACTTAATCCCAGAATAACAGGACCTATCGATTCTGCTTCATGCAATTCTTTTAATAATTTATAGGTGATGTTTGCAGATTCTAAATTTGGGAATATTAATACATTTACTTTTTTACCATTTAGTTTTGAAAATGGAAATTCTTTTGCTAGCATTTCTCGATTAAGGGCAAAATCTGCTTGAAGCTCTCCATCTACTGATAGCTCAGGAAGATAGCGGTGTAAGTAGGAAACTGCTTCACTAATTTTTTTAGAAGTTTCAGAATTTGAAGAACCAAAATTAGAAAAAGAGACCATCGCTATATTTGGTTTTAGACCAAACATCTTTACAAAATTAGCCGCCATTTGTGAAATTTTAACCAAATCTTTAGCTGTAGGATTGATGTTAATAGTGGTGTCTGCTAAAAATAAAGGTCCTTGCTTGGTAAGCATTAGATTTGTGGCTGCAATTTTAGTAATTCCTTTGTCTCTTTTAATAAGTTCTAATATTGGTTTTACAACCGTAGGGTAAGGTCTCGAGTATCCAGTAACTAAAGCATCTGCTTCGCCTACATTGACCATCATTGCAGCAAAATAATTACGCTCTCGCATTAATTTCTTTGCTTCAGAGAGCGTTCGTCCTTTGCGCTGTCTACTTTTCCAGTAGGTCTCTCCAAAGCGTTCTCTTCGCTCAGTTTCCTCATCGGTTTTTGGGTCTATAATAGGAATTTTTGCCGAGAATCCAATTTCTTCCATCAATCCTAAAATAACTTCCTTACGGCCTAATAAAATTGGTTTCCCAAGTTTTTCTTCATGGACTCTTTGAGCAGCTTTTAAGACATCTAAATGATCTGCTTCAGCAAAAACGATGCGTTTTCTTTTACTTTTAGCTCTGTTGTGTAAAAGTCTAATTTCTTTACTTCCAGATCCAGATCTTTCCATGAGTTGCTCTCTGTATCTATCCCAATCTTCAATAGGTTCCATTGCTACGCCAGAATCCATTGCTGCTTTCGCAATTGCTGGAGGAATTTCATAGATTAATCTTGGGTCAAAAGGTTTTGGAATGATATATTCTCTTCCATAGGTTAAACTCACTTCGTCATAAACAATGTTTACTTGTTCTGGAACAGATTTTTTTGCCAGATCAGCCAAAGCATGAACGGCTGCCATTTTCATTTCTTCATTAATTTTTGTCGCCCTAACATCTAAAGCACCTCTAAAAATAAATGGGAACCCAAGGACATTATTTACCTGGTTAGGATGATCAGATCTTCCTGTTGCCATGATAATATCGTTTCTTGTTGCAACAGCAATATCATATTCTATTTCAGGCTCAGGGTTCGCCATTGCAAAAACAATAGGATTCTCTGTCATGGATAAAAGCATTTCTGGCGAAACAATATTCCCTTTAGACAGCCCTATAAAAACATCTGCATTTTGCATTGCTTCATCTAAAGTTTCTAAATCTCTATCTGTTGCAAATTCTGCTTTTTGTGAGGTAAGATTTTCTCTATCTTTTCTAATAACACCTTTACTGTCGCACATTACAACATTTTCTCTTTTTACACCTAACTTTAAATATAAACGTGTACAAGAAATTGCTGCAGCACCAGCACCATTAACTACAATTTTTACTTTACGAATATCTTTTTTGGTAATATCAATGGCATTTTTTAATGCAGCTGCAGAAATAATTGCAGTTCCGTGTTGGTCATCGTGCATGACAGGAATATTCAATTCTTCTTTCAGGCGTCTTTCAATTTCAAAGGCTTCAGGAGCTTTAATATCCTCTAAGTTTATTCCACCAAAAGTAGGCGCAATTGCTTTTACAGTTTGGATAAAAGACTCTACATCTGTTGCGTCAACTTCGATATCAAAAACATCAATATCTGCAAAAATTTTAAAGAGCAACCCTTTTCCTTCCATCACAGGTTTTGAGGCTTCTGGGCCAATATCTCCCAAACCTAAAACTGCAGTTCCATTTGAAATTACAGCGACTAAATTTCCTTTAGCTGTATATTTGTATACATTATTTTTGTCTTTTGCAATTTCTAAACAAGGTTCTGCGACCCCCGGAGAATACGCAAGGGCCAAATCGTGCTGAGTGGCATATTTTTTTGTAGGAATGACTTCAATTTTTCCTGGTTTTGGTTTCGCGTGGTACAACAAAGCCTCATGTCGTTTTCTAGAATTGCTCATAAATTGATAATTGCTATTTTACAGTAAACAAATATAGGCTTTTCAAAGAAAGAGCAAATAGATTTTTGATGCTTTTAAAAACTTAAAAGTAGTATTTAAATATTTTTTTTAGTTCCGCTCACTATTTTTAAATGAGATTTGTTTTAGGAGTGATTTGTAGAGAAACTCTTTATAGGGAGGGTTTATTTGTAATAAAAACGTTACGTTTACGTTATATAAGAAAAAATCGCTGTGAAAAAACTATTTCTTCTTTTTGTACTCCTGTGTATACCCATGTCAATTTTAGCTCAAGTAAAAGGTAAAGTAACAGATACACAAAAAAATCCGTTATCATTTGTAAGTGTTTATTTAGAAAAAACCCTAACAGGAACTACGACCAATGACAATGGAGGATATGTTTTAAAGATTCAAAAAAAAGGAAAACACACAATTATTTTTCAGACTTTAGGGTATCAAACGTTAAAAAAAGAAGTAAACGTCACCTCTTTCCCTTTTGAACTAAATATTGAATTAGAGGAAGAAAATATACAATTAGAGGAAGTTGTAATTTCCACGAAAGACAACCCTGCAAATGCTATTATTAGAAATGTAATTGCCAATAAAGATAAAATTACAGATAAGTTTTCAAAGTATACTGCAAATTTTTACTCTCGTGGGTTGTATAAAATAAAAGAGGCTCCAGAAAAATGGTTAGGTCTATCTCTAGGTGATTTTGGTGGTGGATTGGACTCTACTAGAAGTGGGATTCTATATCTATCTGAAACGGTTTCTGAAATTAAATTCCAAAAAAAACCAAAAAAATTCAAAGAAAAAATTATTGCGTCTAAAGTTAGTGGTGAAGACAGGGGAATTAGTTTTAACAGGGCAGAAGATGCAAATGTCAACTTTTATGAAAATAGGGTAACGTTCGTGAATGACTTAATTTCACCAATTTCAACAAATGCATTTAGTTATTATACTTTTAAATTAGAGGGAACTTTTTATGATAAAAACGGAAAGCTAATTAATAAAATAAAACTCGTGCCAAAACGCAAAAAGGAACGTGTTTTTAATGGTTTTTTATACATAGTAGAAGATGATTGGGCAATTTACGGTATTGATGTTTCTGTAACTGGCACTCAAGTAAATATACCTATGGTGGATGTTTTACACTTAAAACAAAGTTATAATTATTCAGAGACAATAGATGCTTGGGTTTTAATAAGTCAGAGCATTGATTTTAAAGTAGTTTTTTTTACTTTTAAGTTCGATGGACGCTTCTCATCTGCATATTCTGAATATGACTTTTCTCCAAATTATGTTGAAAACACATTTACCAATGAAGTATTGTCCTTTGAAAAAGAAGCAACGAATAAGGATTCTATTTTTTGGAATCAATCAAGACCCATTGCTTTAGCTGAAGAAGAGGTTCAAGATTATAAAATAAAGGACAGCCTTAAGGTTGTCCGTAAATCCAAAAAATATTTAGACTCACTTGACACTAAATCAAATGCTTTTAGTTGGCTAGACCCTATAACGGGTTATACCTATGAAAACTCCTATAAAAATTGGAATGCCTCTTACAAAGGACCCTTATTACAGGCAAATTTTAATACTGTTCAAGGTTGGAATACCAGTCTCGGATTTGCTTATTTCAAACAAATAAACAAAGAAGGGAAGTGGTGGGAAACAGGAATAAATATTAATTATGCTTTTTCAGAAAACCGTTTTAGACCCACCTTTTTTTTCACTAAAAAATGGAATAATTTTTCTAGACCCAAAATGACAATTTCTGGAGGAATTGCAATATCTCAATTTAATGGAAGGGATCCGGTTCAAAGAATAAATAATACTTTTAGTTCGTTGCTTTACAGATTGAATTATTTAAAAATTTATGAAAAACAGTTTGCGAAAATTAGTTACTCAGAAGAGATAAAGAATGGCGTGTACTTTTCTTCCTCATTAGAATATGCAAATAGAAAACCTCTTTTTAACACCACTAACTTTTCATTTGCAGGAGCGCGTTTAAACAGAACCTACACTTCTAACAATCCATTAGCTCCACTAGACTTTATTAATGCCGCATTTTTTGAACATAAAATAGCCACGCTCAATCTAGGGACACGTTTTGTTTTCGGGCAAAAGTACCTAGCCTATCCTGATGAAAAATTTAATTTAAACAATGATAAGTATCCGTCTTTAAGTCTCAATTATAGAAAAACTTTTGGGACATCCAGCTCCAACTTACATTCAGATTTAATTACAACAAATCTAAGACAGAAAATAAACATAGGAAATTATGGGAAATTAACTTACAGTGTTAGAGGAGGTCTTTTTTTGAAAAAGAAAGACATTCCTTTTATGGACAATTTACAAGTCCTTGGAAATTTACTCCCATTCACTCTAGATTTAAAGAGTTTTGACCTTCTGCCATATTACAAATATTTCACCAATGATAAATATGCAGAAATGCATATAGAACATAATTTTAGAGGGGCTATTTTAAGTAAAATCCCATTGTTAAATCGATTGAACTTTCATATTGTTGCGGGAGGGAAAGGCTTGTTTATGGCGGATAAGAACCCGTATACAGAGTCTGCGATAGGATTGAGCAATATTGGCTTTGGAAAATGGCGTTTTTTACGAATAGATTATGTGCATTCTAATTATGGAGGAATTAAAAACGAGGGATTAGTGTTTAAAATAAGTATGTTTAATTAATTTTGTAAAATGAAGATTCAAATACTCTTTTTTGGGATTGCAGCAGAGCTTACAGAAATTTCAAGTTTAGATCTGGATGTTGTTGAAACGATAACCGTAGCCAGTTTTAAGAACTTATTGAAGAAGAAATATACGCAGTTAAAACAGCTAAATTCTTATGCAATCGCTGTAAATGAAAGTTATGCTGCTGATGAGTTGGTCTTAAAAGAGAACGATGTAATAGCAGTTATACCTCCGGTAAGTGGTGGTTAACAATTATCGCAAGTATTTTTTATCAATATAAAAGGTACCAAAAGGGATTATGGAGGCGGCTAAAACAATTCCCAAATTCTTATAGCTCCATTTCATTTGGTTTTTTAGTGTTACGGCTAAAACAATGTAAAGCATAAATAGGATTCCGTGAGGCATTCCAAATATTTTCACAAAACTAGGATCGTTTAAAGCATATTTATAATACAATCCTAAACTCATTAATAACAGGTAGGAAACGCCTTCTAAAAAACTTATAATTCTGAAGAGATTTTTCATTTTTATTAAGTATTGAAATTACAGACCAAAGATACATTTTGAATTATTATTTTTGTAGACTAATGATGAAAACTTCCATAAAAATAACCTCAGAAAAACTAGATCCAGAAGAATGTTATCGTTTTGTAGCTGATGATTCTTGCGGCGGAATTGCTGCGTTTATAGGTGTGGTAAGAAATGACACTCTAAAAGAAAGGGTTCCTATTTGGAAAAAAGAATATTTTTCAGATGGCGAGGTTTGGGTGAATGCGCATCCATAAATTGCCTCTTTTTTATTTGAGATTACAGCGTTTTAAATACCAATAAATAGCGATTACTTACGTGGATTCTTTTTTTAAGAGCTTTGTGGAACGACTTTGTAACCACAAATAAAATTGCAATCCGAATAAAATTGCACCAGATAATAAATGAATGGCTTGAGTTCCCATTGGGAATTCTGCATAATACATTAAAATTCCAGTAATGGTCTCTAAAAAGATTAAAAAGACAATCCAATTTACAAGATGGTATCCTAATTTTTTTAGTTGATTGAAATAAAACAAACCAAAGTTTACAAGTACGATTGCAATAGTAAAAGATCTGTGAAAATAAAATTTAAAGCTTGGGTTCATTAAACTATATTCTTTGTTTTCGAAGCCAAAAAGTTTTACTTGTTCATCTATAAATTGTCTTACTTGAGTTCCCATCGCAATTTGAACAAGTGAAAAAATTAGAGAAATAATGAGTAGTTTGTTAAAGGTAGCATCATATTTAAAGTGCTGTTTTTTATTCGAAGTTATAAATTGTAATTGTAATAAAAGTCCAATAATGAACAAACCTACAACCATATGAATTGTGATTATAGCGGGGGTTAGGTTAGAGTCTACTACGGTCTTCCCTAGCCAAGCTTCAAACAACATTAAGAAAAAAGCGGTAAAAGCAATTCCTGGGATTCGTTTATCATCTTTCCAAAATTTTGCAGCACCGTATATAAGAAACAAGAAGATAAATCCAGCTAAAACAGAAACAAGTCTATTGATGTATTCTGTCCAGGTATGGTATTTATTAAATTTAGCATAATCGTGTTTGGTATAGTTCTCCCAATTACGTGGATTAAATTTCCCGGATGTTGTGAGGGTGTTTTGGGTAACATATAATGTATCATTTTTAATGATAATTACTCCCTCTTGATATTCCGTGTAAGGTTTCCAGCTAATTTGTTCTTCCGATGTCGGAGGAATATAGTATCCAAAACATTTAGGCCAATCAGGACATCCCATTCCAGATCCAGTCATTCTAACAATAGCTCCTGCTAAAAAAATTAGATAGAGAGAAATGATGGAAATTTGTATAATTTTTGGAAATCTATTTTTCATGTTGAATGAATTTCTACAAAAATACGACAAAAAAAAATCGCTTAAAAAATTTTTAAGCGACTTGTTTGTTTTAAATGTTTTAAAAACAGTATTAGATAACTCTAACGTCTACTGCATTTAAACCTTTTCTACCTTCTTTTAGATCAAATTCTACTGAATCACCTTCTCTAATTTCATCTACTAATCCTGATACATGTACAAAATACTCTGTATTTGAATCATCTTCTGTTACAAATCCAAATCCTTTAGATTCGTTGAAGAATTTTACGGTTCCTTTTTTCACTATGATAAATATATTTGTTAATAATACTTCAAATATAATACTATTATTAGTTGGTTTTACAAAAGTCTTTTATTTATCAATTTTGTTTAACATTTGAGATTAAAAACAGATTGGAAAAAAAAGCAATATTTGTAATGAGAATTTGTAATAATATTTTTTTTGAAGCGTTTTTTAGAAATGTCAATAAATATAGTAGTTTCCACGTTTTTTAGATTTTAAATCACTGTAAATCAATATATTAATAAATCTCACTTTTCACCAAAAAAATGATTAAATCATCATTTTGTTAAAAACTTCAAGGTTTTGTGAATAACTAAGACTTTCATTTTGAAACAAAAAATTGAATATTTGTAGAGATCGTTTTCAACGGTTAAAAAATGTCCAACAACACAAAATTTTTCAAGATAATGTCTAAACAAGAACCAATTTTACAGCCAAACGATAACAGATTTGTAATTTTCCCAATTCAACACGACGATTTGTGGGATTGGTACAAAAAGCAACAAGCCTGTATTTGGACCGCTGAAGAGATTGATTTGTCAGAAGATGTTTTGGACTGGAATAATAAATTGTCAGAAGACGAGCGTTATTTTATCAAACACATATTAGCGTTTTTTGCTGCATCAGATGGTATTGTCAATGAGAATCTTGCAGAAAATTTTGTAAATGAAGTACAATACTCTGAAGCAAAATTTTTCTATGGTTTTCAAATTATGATGGAGAATGTTCATTCAGAAACCTATTCTTTGTTAATCGATACCTATGTTAAAAATGAGCAAGAAAAAGATCAATTATTCAGAGCAATCGAGGTTTTCCCTGCAATTAAGAAAAAAGCTGATTGGGCATTAAAATGGATTGAATCAGATTCTTTTGCAGAACGTTTAATTGCATTTGCTGCTGTGGAAGGTATTTTCTTTTCAGGAGCATTTTGTTCTATTTTCTGGTTGAAGAAAAGAGGATTGTTGCCAGGTTTGACTTTTTCCAATGAATTAATTTCTCGTGATGAAGGATTGCATTGTGATTTTGCTGTTCATTTACACAACCACCACATCGTAAACAAAGTTTCTAAAGAAAGAATCAAAGAAATTATTGTAGACGCATTGAATATTGAGCGTGAGTTTGTGACAGAATCGTTACCGGTTAGTTTGATAGGGATGAACGCTAAATTAATGACGCAATATTTAGAGTTTGTAACAGACAGATTATTAGGCGAATTCAACTGTGAAAAAGAGTACAATGTTACAAATCCCTTTGACTTCATGGAAATGATTTCTTTGGAAGGAAAAACTAATTTCTTTGAGAAAAGAGTTTCCGAATACCAAAAAGCAGGTGTAAAATCTGGAGGTACAGGAAGCATCAGTTTCGATTCAGATTTTTAGAGTTTACATACACCCCCATAATAATAAATAAAATAGTTTGTCAAAAAGTGGATGTTTTGACGAATTTATCAATCAAATAAAACCTATATATTCATGTTTGTATTAAAAAGAGACGGCAAAAAAGAGCCAGTGATGTTCGATAAAATCACTGCGAGAGTTAAGAAGATGTGCTACGGATTAAATAAAATTGTTGATCCTGTGAAAGTTGCCATGCGTGTAATTGAAGGGTTGTATGATGGTGTCACAACTTCAGAATTAGATAATTTAGCAGCAGAAACTGCTGCTACAATGACAACAGCTCATCCAGATTATGCAAAACTAGCAGCAAGGATTGCCGTTTCAAACTTGCACAAAAACACTAAGAAATCTTTCTCGGAAACGATGGATGATTTGTATTATTATGTAAATCCTCGTACAAATAAAAAAGCACCATTGTTGGCTGATGATGTATATGAGATAGTTAAAGCAAACGCAGAAAAATTAGATTCTACGATTATTTATAACAGGGATTTTAATTATGATTATTTTGGGTTTAAAACATTAGAGCGTTCCTACTTATTAAAGTTGAATGGTCAGATTGCAGAGCGTCCACAACACATGTTAATGCGTGTTTCTATAGGGATTCACAAAAACGATATTAATGAAGCGATCGCAACTTATGAGTTAATGAGTAAAAAATATTTTACGCATGCAACTCCAACCTTGTTCAATGCAGGGACCCCAAAACCACAGATGTCTTCTTGTTTCTTATTACAAATGCAAGACGATAGTATAGAAGGGATTTACGATACCTTAAAGCAAACAGCAAAAATTTCGCAATCTGCGGGAGGAATCGGGCTTTCTTTACACAATATTAGAGCAACAGGTTCTTATATAGCGGGAACCAATGGAACTTCCAATGGTATTGTTCCCATGCTAAAGGTGTTCAATGATACTGCCCGTTATGTAGATCAAGGAGGAGGAAAACGAAAGGGCTCATTTGCAATGTACTTAGAGCCATGGCATGCTGATATTTTTGATTTTTTAGATTTGAAGAAAAATCACGGTAAAGAAGAAATGCGAGCAAGAGATCTGTTTTATGCAATGTGGGTTTCAGATTTATTTATGAGTCGTGTTCAAGAAGATGCAGAATGGACTTTGATGTGCCCACATGAATGTCCACATTTATATGACACTCACGGTGAAGAATTCGAGCGTTTGTATACAAGTTATGAAGCTGCTGGAAAGGGAAGAAAAACAATCAAAGCGCGTGAACTTTGGGAGAAAATTTTAGAATCTCAAATAGAAACAGGGACTCCTTATATGTTGTATAAAGATGCAGCAAATAGAAAATCAAATCAGAAAAATCTTGGAACCATTCGTTCTTCGAATCTTTGTACAGAAATTATGGAATACACTGCAAAAGACGAAGTTGCTGTGTGTAATTTAGCTTCTATTGCATTGCCAATGTTTATTTCTGAAAAAGAAAATGGAGAGAAATTTTTCAATCATAAAAAATTATTTGATGTAACTAAAAAAGTAACTCGTAACCTAGATACAGTGATAGACATGAACTTCTATCCTGTAAAAGAAGCTGAAAACTCTAACTTTAGACACAGACCTGTAGGCCTAGGGATACAAGGATTAGCAGATACTTTTATTATGTTACGTTTGCCTTTTACTTCTGATGAAGCTAAAAAGTTAAATCAAGAAATTTTTGAAACGATGTACTTTGCGGCTGTAACTTCTTCAATGGAAATAGCAAAAGCAAAAGAACCGTATTCTACTTTTAAAGGATCTCCAATGTCAGAGGGAGAATTTCAGTTTAACATGTGGGGAATTAAAGACGATGAGTTGAGTGGAAATTGGGATTGGGCAAAACTAAGAAAGCAAGTAATGAAACACGGAGTTAGAAATTCCTTGTTGGTTGCACCAATGCCAACGGCATCAACATCTCAAATTTTAGGGAACAATGAAGCATTTGAGCCCTATACTTCTAATATTTATACAAGAAGAGTATTGTCCGGAGAGTTTATTGTTGTCAACAAGCATTTGTTAGAGGATTTAGTGGAACTTAATTTGTGGGATAATGACATGAAAGAAGACATTATGCGTGCAAATGGTTCGATACAACATGTGGAAGCAATTCCAGCTGAATTAAGAGAGTTGTACAAAACAGTTTGGGAAATGAGTATGAAAGATATTATAGATATGGCTCGTCACAGAGGCTATTTTATTGATCAATCACAATCTTTAAACTTGTTTATGAAAGACCCAGATTATGCGAAATTAACATCAATGCATTTTTATGCTTGGAAATCTGGTTTAAAAACAGGAATGTATTATTTAAGAACAAAATCTGCTGTAAATGCAATTCAGTTTACTGTTTCTAAAGAAAAGAAAGCAGCCGTAATTGAAGAAGAGAAGCCAATGACTCCTGAAGAATTCAAAGCAATGGTAGACGCTTCCAAAAATGGAGCACCAGACGATGATTGCCTAATGTGTGGTTCTTAAAAAAACGAATTTTTAGAAACAATTGAAGGTTTATAAATTTTAAAGTACAAAAAAAGAGAAGTAGCAATGCTTCTCTTTTTTTGTACTTTCGTATCACTTTTTAGTCTTGTACATTCGAGAAACTAAGTAATAAAAAAACGGAACGTATTTAATTGTGTTCATCACAAACAACTTTAGCATACTATGAATTGGGAACAACTTCTTTCTTTAAAGCGCTTTGGGGATACCCAACAACGACTAAGAGCAACACAAGACGAAACACGGTTAGGTTTTGATGTAGATTTTGATAGAATTATATTTTCATCTGCATTTAGAAGTTTACAAGATAAAACACAAGTCATACCACTTTCAGAAACCGACTTTGTGCACACGCGTTTAACACACAGCTTAGAGGTATCTGTAGTGGGAAGAACGCTGGGGAGAAGAGTGGGTAAAATTTTACTTGAACGCCATCCAAACCTAAAAAAATTGGGATATACGTTTAACGATTTCGGAGCAATTGTAGCTGCAGCTTCGGTAACACATGATATTGGAAATCCACCTTTTGGACATTCTGGAGAAAAAGCTATTGGAGAGTATTTTAAATCGGGAAAAGGACTTCAATATAAAGCTGATTTAACAGAAAAGGAGTACCAAGATTTAATTGATTTTGAGGGAAATGCAAATGGGTTTAAAATTCTTACAGAAAGTAGGGAAGGAGTTTTCGGAGGGCTGAGATTGTCTTATGCAACATTGGGAGCCTTTATGAAATATCCAAAAGAGAGTCTTCCTAAAAAACCAACAAATCACATTGTAGATAAGAAGTATGGGTTTTTTCAATCAGAAAAAGAATCATTTTTAGATGTAGCGTTGGAATTGGGGCTAAAGCAAAAATCAATTTCAGAGGATGTTTCTTTTTACCGACATCCGCTTGCTTATTTAGTAGAAGCGGCAGACGATATTTGTTACACAATCATCGATTTTGAAGACGGAATTAACTTGGGCTTAATTGAAGAAGAATTTGCTTTAGAATACATGATCAAGCTCGTTAAAAACACCATAGATATTAAAAAATACCATTCATTAGAACACAAAACAGACCGAGTGAGTTACCTACGTGCGCTCGCTATTGGAGTTTTAATTAATGAGGCAGTTACTATTTTTTTAGATAATGAAGAAGCCATCTTACAGGGGGTATTTGATAAATCCTTGTTGGATAAATGTGCCTATGAAGCTCAAATAAACGACATTTTAAAAATAAGTGTCGCTAAGATTTATAAGAGTTCCGAAGTTGTAGAAAAAGAAGTTGCTGGATATAGAATTATTGCTGATTTGTTAGACGTTTTTGTAACGGCTTTAAATAATTATCAATTAGGAATTCCAACAAATTATGATCGTCTATTGCTCAATATACTCCCTAAAGAATTTATTGTTATATCTCCATCTCCTTATAAAAGGATAATGTCTATTTGCACCTATGTATCAAGAATGTCAGATAGTTATGCAATTCGAATTCATAAAAAAATCAAAGGAAGTATATTATAAAAACTAAAATTCGTAGCTTTATAAAAAAATGAAAAAAATGAAAAAATTAATCGTTTTTCTTGTGTTATGTGCATTTACCCTTTTTTATTTTAATATAGAATCCGTTTTAGATCAGCAAGCAGCGTATCTAAAATTTGTTGAGGAGCATCCTTTTAGCAAAACAATGAATTTGTCTAAGAAAGAAAGAAAGTCTCTAGGGTTACCTCCCAATGCTTATTATGAGCAAGAATATCTGAATGAAATGAACCCTACAACAGGTAGAACCCATCCAGAAAATATTATTGAACTTCAGAATCAATTAAATTCCTACAGGCCGAGAGTGCCAGGTGATGCTGCTGATAATCCATGGATAGAAAGAGGACCAAATAATGTTGGAGGAAGAACTAGGGCTATTTTATTTGATCCGAACGATGCCACAAATAAAAGGGTTTTTGCTGGAGGTGTTAGTGGAGGTTTATGGGTCAATAATGACATTACCGATCCGAATACTTCTTGGCAACAAGTTGGTGTTTCTGAAAACTTGTCAGTTACCTGTATAACATTAGATCCCAACAATTCACAGATTATGTACATTGGAACTGGAGAATCACAAACAGGAAGTGGTGTGTCAGGAAATGGCGTTTGGAAATCAACCGATGGAGGGTTTTCTTGGACCAATATTTTTAGTGATTCTTTTAATCCTGACCTAAGTGATCGATTGTTTTATATTAATGATATTAAAGCTTGGAATAACAATGGAGTCACTGAGGTTTTTATTGGTGTTGCAGGAGCCTATGATGGATTTCGTGATTTCCCTGGAACAAATACAACAGGATTGTATAAATCTATCGATAATGGAGCGACTTGGTCTAAACTTATTTTGCCTCCTATTCCCAATACAAGTATTGGGAGTCCTGCATCAGCTTATGAACCCAATGACATAGAAATAGCATCTGACAATTCTATTTGGATAGGTTCTGATGATAATATTTATGGATATGGTGGAGGAACCATTTTAAAATCTACCAACGGAGGTATTTTCTCCGTTCAGCATACTATTGACAATGCAGGTAGAATTGAAATAGCACTTTCTAGAACGGACAGTGCAAAACTATTTGTGTTAGCGGAGGGAACTACAAGTACCACTCCGATTATTATGCAAAAAACAGAAGATGCTTTTGCAACAACAACAGCCATGGCTTTGCCCAATGATGCGGACTCTGGCATTCCTTTTAATGACTTTACAAGAGGTCAAGCTGGGTATGATTTAGTTTTAGAGATAGACCCTACAAATGATGCTATTTTATATGCTGGTGGAATTGATTTATTTAGATCTTCAGATAGTGGTGCAATTTGGACTCAAATGTCTAAATGGTCGAACAATAATTTATTAAGAAGCAAAAATATCCCTCTAGTTCATGCAGATCAACATGCACTTGTATTTCACCCTACAGATTCAGATAAGGCTGTTATTGGAAATGATGGAGGAGTTTTCTTTGCTTCTTCTCTTACTAAAGCAACCCAAAGTACTATTCCTAATGATTATATTGAAGCTAGAAATAAAGATTATAACATTATACAATTTTACAATGGAGCAATCTCTCAAGATGTAACTTCAGATGTTTTAATTGCAGGCTCACAAGATAATGGAACCCAATTTATAGATGGGGCAACAAATAACTCTTCAAATCCTTCATTAGAGGTTTATGGAGGAGATGGAGCTTATACATTTATAGATAAAGATGGAGAGTATATGATTGTATCCTATGTATACAACAATAAAGCTTTATTACAACTACCTTATACCGGTTCTGGAAAAACACTTGACAACGATAGTAGCACCGGTAGTTTTGTAAATCCACAAGATCTAGATGATAATTTAGACATTCTATATGCTAATGCACACAGTAGTTCTCAAAATTTTGACAGTATTGTAAGGTATCAAGGAATAAAAACAACAGAAGCGTTGGTTAAAGATAGAATTGGGAATTTTAATATGGACAATAAAGCGACCGTGGTGAAAGTATCCCCATTTCAAACTACTTCAACCACTTTGTTTTTAGGTTTAGCAAATGGTAAAATACTTAAGGTTGAAAATGCCAATTCTGAAAATCCAACATGGAGAAATCTTAAAAGGTTTAATGGTTCGGTTTCGTCTATTCGTTTTGGGAATGATGAAAATGAAATTTTAGCAACGATTCATAATTATGGTGTACAAAGTATTTGGTCTTCTAACAATGGAGGAACATCATGGATGAGTAAAGAAGGAGATTTTCCAGACATTCCTGTAAAAGATATTTTAATGAATCCGTTAAATAATGATCAAGTTATTATTGCGACCCAATTAGGGGTTTGGGCAACTTACAATTTTAAGGATGACGCTCCTACATGGATGCAAACAAATAATGGGATGTCCAGTGTAAAAGTAACTTCTTTAGATTTAAGAATTGCGGACAATACCATATTGGCTTCTACTTTCGGAAGAGGAATGTTTACCGGAAAGTTTACCGCAGCAACCGCCTCTATAGATGATGTTTTAGTAAATAACAACGCTGTTACAATTTATCCAACAGTATCTAATGGGAACTTTACAATTGTTGCTAAAACCAAGCTAGGGGTAACAAAAGTAACTATTTTCGATATCAATGGGAAACAAGTTTATAAGAGGACTCTTGATTTTACAACGACCGATAAACAACAAGTTTCAGTAAATTTAAACACTGGAGTTTACATGGTTAATGTGATGGATGAGAACAACAGAAAAACTTCAAGTAAGATTATTATTGAGCAATAAAATACATAAAGCCAATAGTAAAAAGACGCTAATTTTAGCGTCTTTTTATTCTATGAGATTTTTAAAAATTTTAGACAAGGAAATAGCATCTAGACCAATTTTTTCTTGAAGTTTTACAACATTACCGTGTTCAATAAAACAGTCAGTGATACCCAATATTTTTATTGGAATGTGATAGCCCTCTGTTGCTGAAAACTCTAAAATAGCACTTCCAAATCCTCCTTTTATTGTTCCGTCTTCAACGGTAATTATTGTTTGATATTTGTCAAAAATTTGATGTAATAATTTCGTATCCAAAGGTTTTACAAAACGCATGTCAAAATGTGATATTTCAGACGAATTCTCTATCAAATCAATTGCCTCAGAAACATTTTTAGCAAGAGTTCCTATAGATAAAACAGCTATTTTAGTTCCTTTTTTTAATTGAATTCCTTTCCCAATTTCAATTTTTTCAAAAGGTTTTTTCCAATCGAGAATACGACCAGTTCCTCTTGGATATCGAATGGCGATTGGATTTTTTAATCCTAATTGTGCGCTGTATAAAATGTTACGCAATTCAATTTCATTACTGGGAGCAAAAATAATAAGGTTTGGGATGCATCTTAGATAAGCGATATCAAAAACACCATGATGGGTAGGCCCATCTTCACCAACCAACCCTGCTCTGTCTAAACAAAAAATAACAGGTAAATTTTGCAAAGCAACATC
>Ga0208972_1000409_pt1 | contig 16552 bp, 16 predicted proteins | sample AOAMet_48_BLW_10_2_FD_188232 | JGI IMG/M metagenome (GOLD analysis project Ga0208972, IMG submission 188232) | Ammonia-oxidizing marine microbial communities from Monterey Bay, California, USA - CAN11_48_BLW_10 (SPAdes) | ecosystem: Environmental > Aquatic > Marine > Intertidal zone | place...
GCTGGTCAAAACGTCAATAAGGGGTTGATCTACCATAAATGACCAATTTATCAATAGCGGTCATTAAGTCAATAAAATTTGCCGACACCAAACGCCCCTACCGCCCAGTTGCACGCACGCTCACCGTCGCTTAAGGTCAAGAGCGCTTAAGGTCTAAAAAGGTGACTATGTCCAATCTAAATCAAGCACTCTCTGAACGCCCAGACATTCAAATCGCCCTGTCCAACTATTTTTTATTTTTGGCCAAGCCAGGTTATTGGTGGCACGGCGCGCAAAAGGTCGCCATCGCGGCGGCGGCTCGAGCCGCGAGCTCCTGCTCACTCTGCGCCGAGAAAAAATCGGCTTTATCGCGCAGTCAAATTAAAGCCCTACATCCTGAAAACGATCTCCTGAGCCCGCTCACCGTCGACATGATTCATCAAATCATTACCGATCAAGGCCGCATAACAGAAAGCCAAGTCCAAGCACTTGAGCAAAGCGGCGTTTCCAGGCTCGCCTATGCCGAACTCATTGGTATTGTGGTTTGCCTGTTTAGTATCGACGAGTTTTGCCGGGCACTCAGCCAGCCCTTGCCGGAGCTACCCCAACCTCAACCGGGTCTTGCATCACAACGAACGCCGAAGAATCTCGAAACCAAGACGGGTTTCGTTCCAATGATCGCGAGAGAGGGCCTGACAGAGGGCGTCCAAGATCTGTGGCCCGAGGGATTCGGCGCGAATGTCATCAGGGCGCTGTCAGCCGCGCCAGATCTCGTCCGCCAGTGGAAACAATTAGCGGCAGTGTTTTATTTACCACTTGAAGAGATGAGAAATTTGACGCAATCGGCCTCCCGCCAGCTCAATCGGATGCAAATGGAACTCATTGCGGGCCGAGTGTCCGCGATCAACCGCTGTTTTTACTGAACCAACTCCCACGCTTCGATGCTCCGTGTGAGCGCGAACCTTGCCGGTGACACGGTCGATCTGACTGCCCTGACCGGCGCTTGCGAGAATAAGGATGCAGGCGTTCAACATGGCGCTTTGCTGCTCGCTTTCGCCGAGGCCGTCATGAGCCGAGATTCGTCTATCCTAACAATGGCTCGTGATACTTTGGAGCAAGCTAGCAGCGCCGGCATTGTGATTGAGGCGGCAGGTGTCGCCGCGAATTTTCAGCGCATGGTGCGAATAGCCGATGCAACCGGGATTCCGGTTGATGATATGACCTCAGAACTCGGCAGCACCATCAGAGAAGAACTTGGGCTTTATGGCTTTGAAGGCGCCGCCAATTCAATTCCAAGGCCTTAAAAGGTGCGTTCTTTGATGACCACCGCTTCATGAGGTCTATGAGCCCCAGATCAGCACTGGATTGTTTGCGCGCATAGAAAGCTAGGTCGCAGTTATCGGGCCTGGGCGCTTGGCAGCCAGAAAACAAAAGCTGCCGAAAAAAGCGCCAATTGCCAGCACCATCAACCCGACTTGATAATTCCCGTAATGATCCGCAAATAGTCCAGCAACGATCGGTCCAAGGGACATTCCCAGCATCACGATCAAAGATGAGAAACCCATAATGGTGCCGAAGGAGGCCGCACCAAAGTAATCTGCTCGAAGGGCCACCATCAGTGGCCCACGAACCCCCCAAGCCAGCCCATGCAGAACTGCAAAAATAACAACCTCCGATGAACTGCTGGCAAAGGCCAAAATCAGAAGCGCAACCGTGTGCGCAACCATACAAATGATGCACAGAAGCCGTTTATCCAGTCGATCGCCAAGTACGCCGCCGCCGAGTTGACCAATGAGTTGGCACCCAGTGACTAAAGTAATCACAAGCGCGGCCTGACTCAAAGAGAACCCGAGCCCTTCCGTGAGATGCGGCACAAGATGGACCATGACGGCGGACACTGTGAGCAAAGCCGCCGCATGACCAAAGCTGATCAACCAAAAAGCCGATGTCGCCATGGCCTGTTTCGCGGTCAGGTCTCTGGATGGCTGACTGCTGCCGTCAGACGCTGCATTCAACAAAATTCCGTCAGGGACTTCTCCATAATATTGAGGCCGGTGCCGGACGGCTTGCGCCATCGGTAAACCGAGCAAGACCACCAAAACCCCGGAGTAAAAAGCCGTTGTTCGCCAACCAAAGGCTTCGAGCGCGAGCACCACCAAGGGCACTGCCATTCCGCCCAAGGCGTATCCAATTTGTGAAAAGGCCACTGCTTTTGATCGATGTCGGCTAAACCAATTCACAATCGCAACCATCACGGTTGCAAATCCGCCAAGGCTTGAGCCTAAGGCGATCAACGCAAACGCGCCGTAAAAGCTCCACAAAGACTGGACTTGGCTAAACCAAATAAACCCAATACCGAAACAGACAACCCCAATGCGCAGAATCATTCTTGGCCCAAACCGATCAACTAGCCAACCCTGCAACGGGCCCAGAATACCGCTTTCGATCCGTGTTAAAGCAAAAGCACCCGCGACGATGGTCTTGCTCCAACCAAATTCTTGCTGCAACAAAACGACATAGGCACCATAGGATTGCATCCACAGCAGGCTCGCTAGCATCTGCAGACCACCAGCTGAGCCCACTATGTACCAGCCATAAAATAATTTACCTGTGGGCTTAAAGGTCTGCTGCAAAACTCTGACTGCACGTGATTTCAAAAAGGGTCCTAAAAATACATACCGATCGCAATGCAAACCAGCCAGGTGGATTGGGAATCATGGATTTTTGGCGCGCCCTGCACCACGACCGCTTAGAGGTATTTCGTCTTCAACAGCCAACGATGAAGGCGTTGCAGAATACGCCAAACTTTGGCTTCAAGATACAGGGTTTCCTGCATCAAACTTGAAGGATTGATCTTATTTCGAATTCTCAAACTACACGCCAAGTCCGTACACACCACATTTGAAATGGTTCGACGGCCACGACTGCCCGCTTCTGTTATAGAAAACATTGCCGTGCCCCCGCTTCCGTGTACATGTAAACACAAGCTACACATATCCAATCGAACGCGGCTCGTAGGCCGCTCGAACCGACGTAGCACCACGCCTTTCAGCGCACCATCATTCGGGGATTGGGCAACAATATAGGCCAAGTGCCCCGATGGGTGCACCCAACCCAAAAAGTCTAGGTCCTGCCAGGCAATTTTAGCCAGATCGGGGAACCAAACATCGTCTTCGGGCGTAAAACATTCTTGAAGCTGTGACGCTGTGACAAAATCCATGGCGTAAACCTAATTTATTTCTGAACGAAAACCAATACCAAAGCGCGCGACCCTTGGCAGCACACGCGCCTTGAGACATACTCGGCCGTCCCATTTAAAAAATTCCGCCCTATGATTAAACTTGACCGCCAAGACACCACGTTCATCCTGACCTTGGATGATGAAGAGAACCGATGGAATACCACCTTCGTCCGAGCGATTAGTGATGCACTCGATGAAGTCGAAGCCTCAACAGGACCCGCGGCGCTGGTAACAACGGCCAGCCACCCTAAATTCTTCTCGAACGGGCTGGATCTGGAGTGGCGAGCAAGCTCCGGCGAGCATCGTGGGGGAGACCGTGCTGCCTTTGGTAAAGAATTTATGGCGCTGATGGGGCGAATCATCACCTTACCGGTGCCATCGATCTGCGCCATTAACGGTCACGCTTTCGGTGCGGGCTTCATGATGGCCTTGTGCCACGATGTCCGGTTCATGCGCCGTGATCGGGGTTTTGCCTGCGCGAATGAAGTTGAAATCGGCATGATCATCCCGGATCCGGAACTCGCCCTATTTAAGCACAAGCTCCCGGCTAATGTGTTTTTTGAAACGGTTCAACTCGCTCGAAGATGGACCGGTCGGGATGCAGCCGAGGCAGGCATCATCTCAAGTGCCTTAGAGCTACCTGACCTACTCCCGAAGGCCATTGAAAAAGCGGCGTCGCTTGCGCATTTAGGCAATAACCGTCACGTTTACGGCACTATGAAAGAGCGTTTATTTGGCGACTCCGCCGCAATCAATACGGCCCACGGCGCAGCGCACTTGCTCAAAAATGCACACCATGATTAAACCGAAAACCGCAACTTATCCGACGTCTGTAATCCATGGGTTTCGCTCATTTGCGGGTTTGTTTATGATGGTTACGACTTCACGCAAGCGGCGCTTGTAAGCCCATTGCACAACGTTATTGTTAGTTGTACTGAATTCGACAAGTCCGCTGACACCGTAGCAGGATCAAATATTATCAACCGTCTGTGAGATACACTCTGGGACGCTCAACACACGCTGACAAGTGATGACCATCGCATGAATTATAATTTGAACGAAGACCAAACGGCCTTTCAGGAAGTTGCACGACAATTTTCTGACCGAGAACTGGCGCCGAATGCGGCGGAGTGGGACGAGCATAAAATATTCCCGAAAGCGGTTATCGCCAATGCCGGGGCACTCGGATTTTGTGGGCTCTATTGCCCCCCGGAAGTCGGCGGCATGGGCCTATCTCGATTGGATGCGTCTATTATTCTTGAGCAATTGGCCATGGGTTGCACCTCAACAACGGCCTTTATCTCGATTCACAACATGGCCACTTGGATGATCGCGACCTTTGGCAGCGATCCGGTGCGAGAGGCGCTTTGCCCTGACTTAATCTCTGGTCAGAAACTTGCCAGCTATTGCTTGACCGAACCGGGCGCGGGATCAGATGCCGCCTCACTCAGAACCCATGCGACTTTAGACGGCGATCACTACGTCGTCAGCGGCAGCAAAATGTTTATCTCGGGCGCAGGCGCAACCGACATCCTCGTCACGATGGTGCGAACGGGCGATGCGGGACCAAAAGGCATTACCTGCCTTGCGATTGCAGCCGACGCCGAAGGCATCGAATATGGCAGTAACCTCAATAAAATGGGCTGGAACAGCCAACCGACTCGAGAGATTGTTTTTAATCAAGTAAGAGTACCCGTCAGTCGGCGTATCGGCGGCGAAGGCGATGGCTTTAAAATCGCCATGAAAGGCCTTGATGGCGGTCGTATCAATATCGCGACCTGTTCTGTTGGCACGGCCCAAGCCGCTCTGAATCGATCGAAAACCTACCTGCAAGAGCGTGAGCAATTTGGCGAGGCCATCGCAAACTTTCAGGCGCTGCAGTTCAAGCTTGCCGATATGGCAACCGAATTGGTTGCCGCCCGACAAATGATTCGATTGGCTGCTTTTAAGGTTGACCATGGCGACCCCGAAGCCACCGCCTATGCTGCTATGGCCAAACGTTTTGCCACCGATGCTGGCTTTAGTATTTGCAACGACGCCCTACAACTGCACGGCGGCTACGGCTACATGCGCGAATATCCGCTGGAGCGTTTCGTCCGAGATAATCGAGTACACCAGATTCTAGAAGGGACGAACGAAATCATGCGCGTCATTATTGCCCGTCGACTACTTGCCCTGGCAGACCTAGAAGCCATCACTTAAGGAGAGACCATGACTGAGAAATTACAATTTGAGATGCAGGACCATACTGCATTAATCACCATCAATAATCCCGCCGCCAATACCTGGGACGCCGATAACCTGCAGGCGCTTGAAGCGCTGATCAAAGACCTTAATGCCGATCCAAACTGCTACAGCTTAGTCATTACTGGGGCGGGGGATAAATTCTTTTCAGCGGGTGCGGATCTGAACCTGTTCGCAAGCGGTGACCCCGAGCATGCGGGCATCATTGCCAATCATTTTCACGCTGCCTTCCAGGCCTTAACCCACTTCAACGGGGTTTCAGTCGCCGCCATCAACGGCTATGCCATGGGCGGCGGGCTTGAGTGCGCGATGTCCTGTGATATCCGGATTGCTGAAGCACAAGCTGTGATGGCGCTACCTGAGGCAACGGTTGGCCTCTTGCCTGCAGGCCTCGGAACCCAACATCTACCTTGGCTCGTTGGAGAAGGCTGGGCCAAACGAATGATTCTGTGCGGGGAGCGAGTGGATGCTGAAACAGCACGATCCATAGGCTTGGTCGAAGAAGTCGTGCCCAAAGGGGAAAGTTTAGCGCGGGCACTCGCGATTGCGGCCTCCACCGCAAAACAAAGCCCGACCAGCGTTGCCGCTTGCAAACAACTTATTATGGCGGCAAGGCATAAATCTATGCCTGAGGCCTTTGATGACGAGCGCGAAGCCTTCGTTGCCTTATTCTCAACCCTTGATCAAAAAGAAGGGGTGAACGCCTTTTTAGAAAAACGCGCCCCGGATTGGAAGAACGCGTAATGGCGCCATCGGTTTTAATTAACGAACGCGCACTTGGCCCAGGGCGCGCGCTTGGACACATCACGCTCAATGCTGAGGCAACCTTAAACAGCCTCAGCCTTGAAATGATCGATTTGATTCAAGCTGCTCTCGACCGGTGGCGATCGCAAGCGGACATTATTGCGATTTTCTTTGACGCCGCTGGGTCTAAAGCGTTCTCTGCCGGTGGCGATATTCAAAACCTCTACCACGATATGCAGGCAACGCCCGGCGGCCCGTGCATCTATTGCGAGGCTTTTTTCGAGCGGGAATATCGATTGGATTTCGATCTCCATCAATACCCCAAGCCAACCCTCGCCTGGGGGCACGGTATTGTTATGGGCGGTGGGCTCGGCATTTTTTCGGCATGTCAATTCCGGATTGCGACAGAGAAAACCCGAATGGCGATGCCAGAGATCACCATCGGCTTATTTCCAGATGCAGGGGCTACTTATACCTTCAGCCGTATGGATCCAGCATGGGCATATTTCCTAGCGCTGACCGGCGCCCAGATCAGCGGCGCGGACGCGCAACACATCGGCATGGCAGATACCCTCATTCAGCACGACCTCAAGGAAGACTGCCTAATCGCGCTTGCAGCTTTAGAGACCTCGCAACCTCTGGCGCCGCAAATTTCTGAAATTTTAACCCGCTTGCAGACCGACTCAACGGATCTACCTAAGCCACAATTACCCGACTATGAAGTAATTATTCGACCGAGCATTGAGGCGGCTATTTCGAGCGACAACCCCATCAAGAGCTTGGCTGCATCGACACAAGATTGGCCTGATGGACCATTTTTGGATCGCGCAAAATCCAGTTTTTTGAACGGTTCGGCCATTACCGCCGCCATCGTGATTGAACAGTTCAAACGCGCTGAATCACAGGACTTACTGGCGATGTTCCAAATGGAACTCAATGTCGCCGTTGCCTGCAGCAGACAGGGCGAGTTTACCGAAGGGGTTCGCGCCCTACTCATCGAAAAAGATGGTCAGCCCCAATGGCGGTTTAAATTGGGCGAGGTGCCGGAGGCAGTTGTGCAGTCCCACTTTGAAGACCATTGGTCTGCGCACCCAATGGCAGATCTTTCCGTATTAATATAATCAAGCATTGCGCGTCAAACTCTAACAAGGACATCCTATGAAAAACGTTGGCTTTATCGGACTTGGTAATATGGGCGGGCCCATGGCGATCAACCTCATCAAAGCGGGTTTTTCCGTGTCGGTCTTTGACCTTGTACCCACGTCGGTTGAACGCTTAACGGCCGCGGGTGCGCAAGCGGCCGCCACGGCAGAGGAGGCTGTGCAAAATGTTGATGTGGTGGTTTCTATGCTGCCCGCATCAAAACACGTCGAATCTTTGTATCTTGGGGAGGCGGGTCTTTTATCCAAGATTGCACCTGGCACCCTCATCATCGACTCCAGTACCATCGCGCCAGAATCAACGCGAAAGGTTGCCGATGCGGCCAAAGCGCGCGGCCTCAGCATGATTGATGCGCCCGTCTCTGGCGGCGTCGCCGGCGCGCAGGGCGGCACCCTCACCTTTATTGTCGGGGGTTCCGATACCGCGCTTGCCCAAGCCCGCCCATTGCTTGAAGCAATGGGTAAAAATATCTTTCATGCAGGCGATGCGGGCGCAGGACAGGTGGCCAAAATTTGCAACAACATGCTACTCTCGGTACTCATGTCCGGGACTGCAGAGGCACTGCAACTTGGCGTGGACAACGGCCTCGATCCGGGCGTGCTGTCAGACATTATGCGCAAGAGTTCTGGTGGCAACTGGGCCCTTGAGGTTTATAACCCCTACCCTGGGGTCATGGAGACTGCGCCAGCTAGCCGAGACTATGAAGGCGGCTTTTTAGTCGATCTTATGATCAAAGATCTAGGACTCGCTATGGCCTCAGCGCTTGCCACCGGCACCGCAACACCAATGGGGTCACTCGCAAGAAGCCTCTACGTCGCTCATGGCGACAACGGGTTTGGTCAGGTCGATTTTTCAAGTATCCAAAAGCTCTTTCAGCGCGACTGAGTTGATTGGCGCCGGATGGCACACGCCGAACCGAACGCGCTAAACGTTTACAACACAAGGACACCACTTAATGAGCGATAAAGCACTCTCCACCGAGCAAGCAGAATTCCAAGCATTTTGCCGCGCCTGGCTACAGGAAAATAAGCCGGCGCCACATTCAACGCCCTTGCCACAGGCCGCTTATGAGGTCACTGACCCCAGCCATTTGACCTATTTAACGGAATGGCAGGCAAAATGTTATGAGGCAGGCCTCATTGCCTCAGATCTGCCCAAAAATTATGGCGGTCATGGCATGACAGGTTGCCAACAAATTGCCAGCACTGAGGTTCGAGCAGCGGGTGTGCCGTACTTCATCAACTGGATTGGACTCGGAATGGCGGTACCGACCCTGTTGGAATGTGGTACCGAAGCTCAAAAAGAGACCTTCCTGCCGCCCATATTTTCAGCAGAACACATTTGGTGCCAAGGGTTTAGCGAGCCTGGCGCGGGCTCTGATCTTGCGTCACTGCAAGCCAGCGCGGTGAAAGAAGGCGATCAATGGGTTATTAATGGATCCAAGGTTTGGACAAGCCTCGGCCACTTTGCGCAATACATGCTGCTATTGGCTAGACAAGACAAGAGCGATAAGTATGGCGGTATCACGTACTTTCTGGCGCCGATGGATCAACCCGGGATCACGGTAAAACCGATCCACAAAATGACAGGCGAGTCCGGATTTAACGAAGTATTCCTGGACAACGCTATCGTTGGCGATCACCTGCGCGTCGGGAACGTCGGGGATGGTTGGAAAGTTGCAATGGCGACCTTGACCAGCGAACGCGGTGCCGGGGTCGGCGTCGGCGCGGTTGCAGGTGAATCACCTATGCTCGTCATGGAGCAGGTCATTCAATTGGCAAAGGACACCCGACGAAATGGTCGGCGAGTTTGGGACGACCCGGTTTGGCGCGACCGAATTGTTAAAGTCTATGAGCGCACGGAGGCCAGTCTTTACAACGGTCGTCGCGCACGGGTCAAAGCGCTCAATGGCGGTGCAATGCGGATTCCATTGCAAGGGAAATTAACCGGTAGCGAGATTTCACAATCCCTCCACCAGATTGCACTGGGTATCCTGGGCTTAAAATCGAGCCTGTATGTTGGCGATGAGAACGCGCCAGCCAATGGCAAGTGGCCGCTGGGATACATGAACACCTACACCGGCACAATCTCCGGTGGCAGCAGTGAAATACAGCGCAATATTTTAGGCGAACGCGTACTAGGCCTTGCTAAGAGCAAATAAACCGGCAAGCCGGCGGAGAACATCATGACGACACCGAAAGACTTTGGCTTTAACGATGACATCAACATGCTGAAGGATACCTATGCCAAGTTCCTCCTTGAACAAAAGACCATCGAGGCGCTGCGGCCCAGTTTAAGCGGAACAGAAGACCCCTATCATGGTGCGCCAAGACAAGCCTTCTTTGACACGCAAAATTGGCAGAAAACCGTAGAGCTCGGTATGCATGCCGTGGCCATTCCGGAAGCGCAGGGCGGCATCGGAATGGGCTTAGTCGCAGCCACTGCAATAGCAGAAGAAATCGGCCGAAGCGCCTTACCAACGCCACTGAGCAACAATTTACTCGCCACGTTCCTGCTTCGAGCAGCTGACACGCAGCCAGCCAAACAGCTACTCGAGGAGATGGCGGAAGGCGCAAGCGTCGGTTTGGCGCTTTATGGAGAGGACGGATCTCTGGAAGCTGACTCAACCGATGTTCAGGCGCGTGACGGCAAGCTTGTTGGCACAGCCTGGTATGTGACCGACGCTCAAAAGTGCGACATCTTAATCGTTGCCGCCCAAACCCAAGACGGGGTCGACCTATTTCGGGTCAATCGACAGGACGCAACCGTTTCGGTAAGTCCCGATCGAATCGTCGATCTCACTCGGGACCAGGCCGGCGTTACGTTTGCATCAAGTGATGCGGCGCCCCTGACAGAACAAGGCCAGGGCGCCAATTGTTTAAACAATGCACTGCCGGCCCTACTCACGCTAACGGCTGCCGATATCGCTGGCGCCGCCGAATGGCAACTACAAGCCACCGCAGACTATGCCAAAGTCCGACAACAGTTCGAACGGCCGATTGGCTTTTTTCAGGCCGTTAAGCACCCCATCGTTGATATGATGATCGCGGTTGATGAGACCCGTTCGTTGGTATATCAAGCGGCCGCGGCGTTCGACTTCGACCCAGATGATGCGGCGCGCTGTGCGCACTTAGCGAAATCAAGCGCCTCGGACACCGCAGAATTTTGCGCGAACCGCTCAACCCAACTCCATGGTGGCATTGGGTTCACTTGGGAGGCCGATGTCCAGGTTTATCACAAACGTCAGATGCACAGCCAATTTATGTTTGGTGATGGGATTTGGCAGCGCGAGAAGCTCGCAGACCTACTTTAATTCACCCAGATGACAGTTAAATAAGGAGTATCCAATGGCAGGACGACTTGAAGGCAAAATTTGTGTTGTCACCGGCGCAACACGCGGTATTGGACGGGGTTGCGCGGTCGCGCTGGCTGAGGAAGGCGCCACGATTTACATCACTGGACGATCCAATGGCGATGGAGAGCTGACGTTAAAGGGCAGCATTGCCGCGATTGAAAAAGCAGGCGGCATTGGTATCGGCACCCAAGTCGATCATGCCAACGATGCTGAAATCGAGGCGTTTTTTAAAAAAGTGGCGGCCGAAGCCGGCAAGATCGACATCCTCGTGAACAACGTTTATAAAATACCCAGCCCACCTGCTTGGGGGGGCGGCTTCTGGGATCATCCAATTCAAGTCTGGGATGATCAAGTTGGTATCGGGCTCAGAGCTCATTACGTTGCGAGCTGGCATGCTGCGCCTTTACTCTTTGCCGCTGGGCCTGGCGCCCTCATGGTGAACGTCTCGTCCCCGGGCGGGCAGTCTTATCATTTCTCATCCTCCTACGGCGCCGGTAAAGCAGGTCTTGATCGGTTAACTAAAGATATGGCCCAGGAGCTTGAGCCAAAAGGCGTTGCCGCAGTCGTCTTGTACCCAGGATCGGTTGCAACAGAGTTCATAGCGGCTCATGCTGAACAAAATGGCACTGATCTCAGTGATTCACAGACCCCGTTGGGCGTGGGCCGCACCGTGCCGGCACTCGCACTCGCCAGCGACATTATGGCGCGGTCGGGGTCTATTCAGTGGGTTGAGGACTTAAGCCAAGAATTCGATATCCGGGATGAACGCGGGCAACTGGCACCGCCCTATCGCGCACGGCATACCGAACGAGAAGCTTCATAAATCAAAAGGAGAACACTATGGCTGCTTATTTTATAGCGCAATATCAAGTCAACGACGCCGCACTCTACGCTGAATACGGCGCCGGTGCGGGCCCCACACTCGCGAAATATGGTGCTGAGCTCGTGGTACTGGATGTCGCCGCTGAAACGATGGAGGGCGAGGCGCCTGGCGCGCAAACCGTCATCATCAAGTTTGAGTCCACAGAAGCGGCAAAAACTTGGTACCACTCTGAGGACTATCAGGCGGTGGTTAGTAAGCGTCTCGCGGCAACCAATGGCTATGCTGTGCTATCTCAAAGCATGAACCTCGGCTAAATCGGCGCTTGGACTCTCGGTTCTGCCTGCTCGCGCGTCGCCGCGGAGTAGGCAGGCTCAAAGATGAAGCGGTCGATCAAAGGCTAACATCACCGATTCTTGCATCGCTTCGGAGACCGTCGGATGCGGAAAAATCGTCTCAAGCAGTTCATGCTCGGTCGTTTCAAGTCCAATAGCCACGGTAAACCCTTGGATCAATTCGGTGACCGAGTCTCCGATTAAATGCGCGCCCAATAATGCGCCCGTCTCCGCATCAAATATCGTCTTGATCATCCCTTCTGTATGCCCTGAGACCACGGCCTTACCATTCGCGTAAAGCGGAAACCGACCAATTTTTAAAGCGCGGTCACCCGCATCTTGTTCTCGCAACCCGATACTCGCGATCTGTGGAAAGCTGTAGGTACAGCCCGGGATTCGATCCCGTTGCAGGCCTTGGACAAAATGCCCGGCAATCGTTTCCGCTGCGATCATCGCCTCGTGTGTCGCTTTGTGCGCCAGGCACGGCGCGCCAGCAACATCGCCAATGGCATAGATCCCAGGAATGGAGGTTTGCTGGCGCTCATCAACCACGATAAAACCGCGATCCATTGCAACCCCTAGCGCGTCCAAACCGAGGCCTTGAACCCGACCTGCAACACCAACGGACAAGATCGCCGCGTCAAACTCAAGGGTTTCTCCAGCGATCGTTGCCTCGACACAACCATCAACCGATGCCAGTCCGTCCAACCCTTGGCCGACCTGAACGTTGATGCCTCGTTGAGAGAGCGCATCAGCAGCCAGGGCCGAAATATCAGTGTCCTCGGCGGGCAAAATGTTCGGTGCGACTTCAAGCAAGGTGACCGCCGAACCCAATGCTCGGTAGAAGCTGGCAAATTCGACCCCAATAGCCCCCGCGCCGACAATGAGTAATCGAGCGGGTAAGGCCGTAGGCGTCATCGCTTCGCGTGCGCCCCAGATCTGCTGACCATCGATGGCAATCGGGCCTAGGCTTTTTTGTTCGGCGCCCGTGGCAATCAAAATGCTATCGGTCACAAGCACTTGATCACCAACCTGAACCTGCCCTACTGAGACGATGCTTGCGTCTCCCGTGAAGACCTCGATTTTATTTTTCTTCATCAGCTGCGCAATGCCCTGACTGAGCTGATCCGCTGCTTGTCTTGATTTTTGGACAATCTTTGACAAGTCAAAACCAACCGACTTGGCTTCAATCCCGAAATCTGACGCAGAACACATCTGGGTGTATAACTCAGCAGAATGCAGTAACGACTTTGTTGGGATGCAGCCCCAATTCAAGCAAGTCCCGCCGAGCGCCTCGCGTTCAACTAACGCAACGCTCAATCCCAATTGCGCTGCACGGATCCCAGCGGCATAACCGCCCGGACCGCCGCCAATTACCACAACATCGAATTCGTTCATAGCAGCAACCTATAGGGCTCAGACAGAAATTCAACCACGCTTGCCAGGAACTCAGCAGCGGGTGCGCCATCAACCGCTCGGTGATCCCACGTTAACGATAAATTCATCTGTTTGGTTTTGATCGGCTTGTCCTCCTCCCACGTTAGACCATCGAACAGCTGATTCACGCCCAGAATACCCGTTTGGGGCTGATTGATAATCGGCGTAAAAGAATTCACCCCAAACATCCCCAAGGCAGAAATCGTGAAGGTTCCACCCGCATAATCATCAAGACCTAAGGTGCCCGCTCGAGCAGCCGCGGCGAGCCGAGCACTTTCCTGAGCAATTTGCTTTAAGTTCAGTTCATGGACATTTCGGATTACGGGTACGAGCAACCCTTCTGGAACCGATACAGCAAGGCCCATATGAATTTCACGAAGAAGCGTGATTTCAGTGTCATCAAAGCGGCTGTTCATCATCGGATGCTGACCGAGCGCCTTTGCAACGGCCTTGATGACCAAATCCGTATAAGTTGGTCGTGCTTCGCCGTCCCATTCTTTAATCAATTGCCCTCGCAAGCGCACGGCATCATCCATCTGGGCCGTCATATCCATCGACAGCTGGGCTGAGGTCTGTAAGCTTTGATGCATCCGCTGAGCGATCGTTTTACGCATGCCCCGAACCGGCACGGTGGATCCTGCTGTTGGACCCATTTGAACGGGTGCGGCGCGGCCACTGGTCAAAGGCGCTTGATCCAGATCACCCTGAACAATCCGACCTTGTGGACCGGATCCTTTAATTTGACTCAGATCAATGCCCCGCTCTGCTGCTAAACGCCGCGCGAGGGGAGATGCATTCACCTTCGTCTCAACGTTCTCTTGGCGCTCTGAGCCGGTGCTGGCGCCAGACTGTAAGGAAGCCTGCCTCACATCGGCCTCAACAATTCTTCCGCCAGGCCCTGAGCCGGTTAATCCGGCTATAGCGACGCCTATCTCTGACGCCAAACGACGGGCCGCAGGAGAGGATTTCAACCGACCATCACCGCTGACGACCGCAACCGGCTCGGGTGTTGCACTGACAGCAGCAGCTGGCGCCGCAGTTTTTGGCGCCTCAACAACAGGGGCTGCGGCAGGGCTTGCAACCCCAGCAAAATCAGCAGGAATCGGCTCGTCATCGGCAAAGATATAGCCCACCACATCACCGGGCGCCAGCATGACGCCTGCCTCAGCTGTGTGTTTAACGTAACCATCCATTTCTGCGTCGACATCGAGATTTACTTTTTCTGTTTCCAAGGAATACAGCATCTCGCCTTTTTTCACTTTGGCACCATCGGCAATAAACCACTCCGACACCATGCCCTCGGTCATGGTCATCCCAACTTTCACTAAATAAATTTCTCTGGGCACTTGCTTCCCCTAATTCGTTCTTAAAAATATTTTTTGTTTAGCCGCTCGCTGTAGCGTCGCGGCCAAATCAACCACCCAGGGCCCGCGTCTAGAAATCCGCATTTCAATGCGTTGACCCGGTGCAATCACTCGTTCCCGTTCACCGTCGAGTGCTATCACAGACGGCCCTGAGGCCTTAACCGCTTGGTCAAACTTCACCAAGCGGGTTTTCCCAATCTCGACTTTTGCGAACATTCCAGGGCCCATCGGAGCCAGTAACTGTCGCCCACCTTTTGCAAAGGTCAGATGTAATCCAAAGTCATCCTTGTCCGAGACGGGCCTTACCAACCCACCAAGACTGGTTATACCCACCGCTGCAGGCTCGGCACGGCATAACAACGCCTCTTTGAGTTGACTCGGATCCAAAAGCGCCTTGGCACCGATGAAGGCATCCCGCGTAATGACCGCATCTATCAGCGCGATATCTTGTTCTGCCTCTTCAATATCGACGTCAATGACCTTTGCCTGAGTCGCAACCAATCGGCTGGCGACTGTACCGGCAGCAATCAGACCCAGCGCCATGCCCGCAACGGTCGCTTCCGCCATAACCGGAAACACATTGTTCGTTCCGGTCGACAACGAAACCAAGGTTGCATCGCGCCAGCCCCGAACAAATGCTCGATTGGTGCCATCCCCGCCCAATACCAGCACGACGGCGCAATCCTTTTGGGCCATTTGCTCTGCGGCAACAATGGTATCCATCGCCGAGGCTGTACCGGAACTGGGCAGTGCTTCGAATCGGACCCCACGCGGAATTGTGGTTTCCGCTATGGCCTGTTTAACAATGCCGTGCGAGTCACTCATGTACACAAAGCGCCTCGCGCCGGCCGCAATCGCCCCGATTACGGCCCGCCTTACAATCGCGAGCTTTTCACGGTTATCGAACACCGAGGCTTTTCCTGCCAGACGCCTAATATCCTTTCCGGACGCAGGATTGGCGACCAGCCCAACAGCTCGCATGACTTTAAATTCCCAATACCTTTTTCACTTCGGCAACGATGCGTTCGGCATTCGGGATATACACCTGTTCTAAAGCAGGACTGTAGGGGACTGGCGAAAATGGCGCCCCGACTCTTGCGATAGGGGCATCTAGATAATCGAACGCCTGCTCTTGCAACTGCGCCACAATCTCGCCGCCAAACCCACCAAACCTGACGGCCTCATGAACAATCAGCGCACGATGGGTTTTCTTAATGGAGGCCACCGCCGTTTGGCTATCGAATGGCTGGATGCTCCGAACATCTACCACTTCGCAATCAACGCCAAGGCCCTCAAGCGTCTTAGCCGCGGCCAAGGCTTCATGTACCATGCGGCCCATCGCAAAAATCGAAAAGGCCGATCCCTCGCGAACCACAGCCGCCTTCCCAATCGGCACCTCGTACATTTCCGCCGGTACCTCGGCTTGCATTGCCAGGCTCATTTTGTTCATGACAACGAAAACCGGATTATCATCCCGAGCGGCAGCAATAATCATACCCTTGGCATCATAGGCATTCGACGGCATCAACACTTTGACGCCTGGCAAATGGGCAAGAAAAGCCTCCCAACTTTGAGAATGCTGCGCGGCCAGGTTCATCCCCGCGCCGGCCATCGTCAGAACGGTGACCGGTAGCGTCGCGCCGCCGCCAAACATAAATCGCATCTTCGCCATTTGATTGGCCACTTCGTCCATGCATTCGCCGAGAAAATCCATGAACATAATATCGATAATCGGCCTGCATCCGGTCGCCGCAGCACCGACACCTAGGCCAATGATGCCTTTTTCACTGATAGGCGTATCAACAATTCGGCGATCGCCAAATTCGGCCAATAACCCTTGGTAGTAACCAAAGACACTACCGGCTTGACCGA
>Ga0208972_1000433_pt1 | contig 16026 bp, 11 predicted proteins | sample AOAMet_48_BLW_10_2_FD_188232 | JGI IMG/M metagenome (GOLD analysis project Ga0208972, IMG submission 188232) | Ammonia-oxidizing marine microbial communities from Monterey Bay, California, USA - CAN11_48_BLW_10 (SPAdes) | ecosystem: Environmental > Aquatic > Marine > Intertidal zone | place...
TCCAATTTCCAGTTCTTTTTACATTATGCTCTTTAAAATAACCATTGACTCTTTTGTTCAGTATTCTGAAGAATTTTGCTTTATCTATTCGAGAAAAACTAATTGTTTTCATTAATATTTTTTTGTTGTTGTCCTACAAAAATAATCTTTTTGAAGTTTCTTTTAGAAGAAACGTTCAGTTTTGTAAAGAATTGTTTGTTACAAAAAGCTATTTTTGCCGCTGAAATAGATCAACGATGGAAATTATACAAAAGTATTTTACGGAACTTACCCCAACTCAAATTGCACAATTCTCGAAACTCAAAGAATTATACCAAGATTGGAACCTAAAAATTAATGTAGTTTCTAGAAAAGATATTGATGAGTTATACTTGCGTCACGTTTTGCATTCCTTAGCTATCGCAAAGGTAATCCAATTTAAACCAGGGTCTAAAGTGATGGATGTTGGAACTGGTGGTGGTTTTCCAGGAATTCCATTGGCTATTTTATTTCCAGAAACACACTTTCATTTGGTAGATTCTATTGGGAAAAAATTAAAAGTAGTTAAAGATGTTGTTGAAGGTTTAGGGTTGGAAAATGTCACCACAACCCACGGTAGAGTTGAAGATGTAAAAGATACTTATGATTTTATCGTAAGTAGAGCTGTGGCACAGATGGAAACCTTTGTTCGTTGGACAAAAGGTCGCATTGCTAAAAAACAAAATCACGATTTAAAAAACGGAATTTTATATTTAAAAGGTGGAGACTTGACAGAAGAGTTACAACGCTATACTTCTGCTACCCTATATGATTTGCCAGCCTATTTTGAAGAACCTTTCTTTGAAACTAAAAAAGTAGTACACCTAGGAATGAAGTTTCAATAGTACTGGCAGGCCTTTTCACTTAAGACAATCCAGAAATTACACCTTGGTCATCAATCTTCATATTTTCAGATGCTGGAACAGAAGGGAGGCCAGGCATTCGCATCATTTTTCCTAAAATAGGAATCAAAAACTGCGCACCTGCTGCTATTTCAATTTCTCTGACTGTAACCTTAAAACCTGTTGGCCTTCCAATTAATTTTTCATTATCAGAAAAAGATTTCTGTGTTTTTGCCATGCAAATTGCAAAGTCACTGAACCCGAGTCGATCAATTCGTTTTAGGTCTAATAAATGGGTCATTTTAATACTGATTTTATGGATTATTTTCTTTTTCTTTTTTTGTTATTAAACCCCTATAAATAAAGATATTTCGTTGTTAAAAATCGGTTTTCAATACCACTTGTTTTTAAAACAAAAAACAACTACTTATAAATGTAAGAAAATAATTGGTTGAACTGCTTTGAAATGGTATATTTGCTCGTTTTAAAATAAAGAAGTCGACATAAATATAACTAAAAGATGCAAAACAAAGGACTTATTAAATTATTTGCTATCCTATTTGGACTAGTAAGTTTATACCAATTATCATTTACATACTTCGCGAGTAAAGTAGAAAAAGATGCTGCGAACTATGCAACCAAAATGGTACCTACCAACGATGCGAGAGAAAAAGCTGCTTTCGAAAGAAAGTACTTAGACAGTGTCTCTAATCAAGAAGTTGTAAATCTAGAAGTTACTAAATACACTTACGACGATATTAAGGAGAAAGAAATGAACCTTGGTCTCGATCTAAAAGGGGGTGTAAACGCAATTTTACAGGTTTCTGTAAAAGAAGTTTTAAAGGGATTGTCTAATGATTCTAAAAACGAAATCTTCAACAATGCATTAAATGCTGCTGACCAAAGGTTGAAAAGTAGTAATGATACTTACTTAGATTTATTTTTTCAAGAATTTGAAAGCACCGCAGGAACTACAAAATTAAGCGATCCTACTATTTTTGGAACAAAATCATTGCGTGATAAAATTAAATTTGACGAAGCCAACGAAGTTGTCAAAGAAGTACTTCAAGCAGAAATCAATAGTTCAATTAATACGGCTTTTGATGTTTTAAGAAGTAGAATTGATAAGTTTGGTGTAACACAACCAAATATTCAAAGAATTGGAAATTCTGGAAGAATTCAAATTGAATTACCAGGAGCAAAAGATATTGACCGAGTTACAAAATTAATTACAAGCAAAGCTGAATTACAGTTTTGGGAAGTATATTCAAATGCAGAAGTGCAGAACTATTTCTTTAGTGCAAATGAAAAAGTTGCTGAGTTGCTAAAAGTAGATTCGGTTGAAGAAGAAACAACAGTTGAAGATGCAACCGATGAGTTGGATGATATTTTAGGTGCTAGCACAGATTCAACAAAGGTGGTTCAGAAAGACTTATTCACCTATTTGTTTCCAAACGTAGCTCAAAACCAACAACAACTAAGTTCTCTAGTTGCTCAGGCAAAAGTATTAGACACGGCACAAGTAAATAAATTATTAAATCTGAAAGAAGTTACAGATTTACTTCCAACAGCATTAAAGCATGTAAAATTCTTATGGGATTACAAGCCAACAAAATCGAATGACGGTACAGAGTTAATCGCTTTATATGCGATTAAGTCTAACAAAAATGGCAAAGCACCAATTGAAGGAGATGTTATTTTAGATGCATCACAAGAATTTAGCCAACTGAATAAGCCGGAAGTAAGCATGACGATGAACAGTTATGGTGCGAAACTTTGGGAGAAAATGACTACTGAAAATGCAGGGAAATTTGTTGCTGTTGTTTTAGATGATTATGTTTACACAGCCCCTTCAGTAAACCAACCAATCACAGGTGGAAGAACCTCGATCTCTGGTGGATTAATGACAGTTTCTGAAGCAAAAGACATTGCAACGGTTTTGAAAGCAGGGAAGTTGCCAGCAACGGCAAGAATTATCGAAGCAGAAGTTGTTGGACCCTCTTTAGGAAAAGAAGCAATCGATTCTAGTTTCCTTTCTTTTGGATTGGCAATTTTATTGGTTTTATTATGGATGACTCTTTATTACGGTAAAGCAGGTTTATATGCAGATATTGCTTTAGCAGTAAACATTTTATTTATCTTTGGTATTTTAGCATCCTTCAACGCAGTATTAACATTGCCTGGTATTGCAGGAATTATCTTAACCATTGGTATGTCTGTAGATGCCAACGTAATCATTTTTGAAAGAATTAAAGAAGGACTCTTTAAGAAGAAAGGTTTAAAACAATCTGTAGAAGAAGGATTTTCTGTAAAAGGAGCCTTGTCTGCAATTATTGATGCAAACATTACAACCTTATTAACAGGTATTATTTTATATGTTTTTGGAACAGGACCTATTAAGGGTTTCGCATTGACATTAATGATTGGTATTGGAACTTCTTTATTTACAGCGGTATTTATTACACGGATTTTAATAGACGGAGCGATTCGCAAAGGTTCAAAATTAACATTCAATACCTCTATTTCAAAAGGATGGTTCCAGAACTTAAATATTGAGTTCTTACGAAAGCGTAAATTGGCATATATCATCTCTGGAGCAATCATTGTTGCAGGAATTGTATCTATATTCTCTATCGGATTAAAGCAAGGTGTGGATTTTAAAGGAGGACGTTCTTTTACTGTTCGTTTTGACAAGTCTATGAATGCTACCGAAGTTGCGGAAACCCTAAAAGGGGCTTTTGGTACCGCTCCAGAAGTAAAAACATACGGTTTAGACAATCAATTGAAAATAACAACTGTTTTTAGAATTGACGAAGAAGGACCTACTGTAGATGAAGAAGTGCAAAATGCACTATTTACAGGTTTAAAGCCTTATATCGGAGATACTTCATACAATGATTTCAAACCTGGTTTCGAAAAAGCAAAGAATGCTAACGGAATTATGAGCTACAGAAAAGTAGATCCAACCATTGCCGATGATATTAAAACATCAGCACTTTGGGCAGTATTTGGTTCATTATTTGTAGTTTTCTTATACATTCTATTACGTTTTAGAAAAGTATCCTATTCTATTGGAGCTGTAGTAGCAGTATTCCATGATGTATTAATTGTATTAGGTGTTTTCTCTATTACATATAACTTCATGCCTTTTGACATGGAAATCGGACAATCCTTTATCGCCGCCATTTTAACCGTAGTCGGTTATTCGCTGAATGATACCGTGGTTATTTTTGATAGAATTAGAGAATTTGCAGGAATCAATACCACTTGGAAATATAGCCAAGTTGTAGACAAAGCTTTAAGTTCTACTTTAGGAAGAACTATAAATACATCTTTAACAACATTATTAGTAATGATCGTAATCTTCTTATTTGGAGGAGATTCAATTAAAGGATTTATGTTTGCATTAATAGTAGGTGTAGCAGTAGGTACCTATTCATCATTATTTGTGGCAACACCAATTATGTACGACACGACTAAAGAAGAAGAAAAGAACAAATAGTTCTCTTTTAATATCATTTAAAACCGTTTTGCTTTTGCTGATTTTATTTCAGTAACTACAAGACGGTTTTTTCTATTCAAAATCAAGACCCTATCTTTGCCATCTGATGAATACTATAAAACTTCATGATTTATATTTTAAACCCTTTATTTCAGAGGAAGAGATCGCACGCATTGTAAAGTCTTTAGCCAAACAAGTAAAAGAAGACTTACCAAAAGATGAGATTCCTTTTTTCGTGGGGATTTTAAATGGATGTTTTTTGTTTGCAGCAGATTTTATAAGAGAATTTAATGGAAATTGTGAAGTCTCTTTTGTAAAACTCGCTTCCTACGAAGGTACAACATCAACAGCAAACGTAAAACAGCTTGTAGGTATCAACGAAGACCTAACAGGGAGAACCGTAATTATTCTTGAAGACATTGTAGATACCGGAGCCACTTTGCAAGAAATCTATAATATCTTTAGAGATAAAAAAGTAAAACAACTAAAAGTAGTAACCCTCTTCTTTAAGCCCGAAGTTTTTAAAAAAGAACTACCCATTGCTTATATCGGAAAAAGCATCGAAGATAAATTCATCGTAGGTTATGGTTTAGATTACGACGGTTTGGGAAGAAATAAAGCAGCTATATATCAACTAACAACACCCCCAAAAATGAAAAACATTGTATTATTTGGCCCACCTGGAGCAGGGAAAGGGACACAAGCAACCTTGTTAAAAGAGAAGTATGATTTAGTACACATCTCTACTGGAGATGTTTTTAGATACAACATTAAAAACAAAACTGAACTAGGTGTATTGGCTAAAACCTATATGGATGATGGTAATTTAGTTCCCGATGAGGTAACCATCAACATGTTGAAAGCAGAAGTAGAAAAAAATGCGAATGCCAATGGTTTTATCTTTGATGGTTTTCCAAGAACGGAATCACAGGCCATCGCACTAGATGCTTTCTTAGCAGAAAAAGGAGTGAAAATAAATGGAATGGTCGCCCTAGAAGTCTCCGAAGATTTATTAGTTCAGCGCTTGTTGGAAAGAGGAAAAACAAGTGGAAGAACCGACGATACGGATGAAGAAAAAATTCGAAATCGTTTTAACGAATACAATACCAAAACAGCGATCCTGAAAGATTTTTATCAAGAACAAGGTACGTATTATGGGGTGAATGGTGTAGGTTCTATTGAAGACATTACCGATAGTTTATCAGCTGTTTTTGATATACTTTAAATCGTTTGACAATTCAATTGTTGAACCAATAAATAGAAATAATGACTGAAGGAAATTTTGTCGATTACATAAAAATATATGCAACTTCTGGTAAAGGAGGACAAGGATCTATGCACTTGCACAGAGAAAAATTCATTACCAAGGGAGGACCAGATGGAGGAGACGGTGGACGTGGAGGCCATATTATTTTACGTGGAGATAAAAACATGTGGACGTTATTTCACTTAAAATTTAAAAGACATTTTAGAGCCGACCCAGGAGGTTCTGGAAGTGGAAGTAGAAGTACTGGATCAGATGGTGCAGATGTTTATGTAGACGTTCCGTTAGGAACCATTGTTAGAGATGCAGACACGGATGAAGTGATTCTAGAAATCACAGAACACCATAAAGAAGTTGTTTTGTTGCGTGGAGGAAAGGGAGGCTTAGGAAACTGGCATTTTAAATCCTCAACCAATCAAACACCTAGATATTCACAACCCGGAATGGATGGTGTAGAAGCGTGGTTACGCTTAGAATTAAAATTGTTGGCAGATGTAGGTTTAGTTGGTTTTCCAAATGCAGGAAAATCTACGCTGTTGTCTGTTTTAACTTCTGCAAAACCAAAAATTGCAGATTATGCTTTTACAACCCTAAAACCCAATCTAGGTATCGTAGAACATCGGAATCATCAAACTTTCGTGGTTGCAGATATTCCTGGTATTATAGAAGGAGCTGCCGAAGGAAAAGGACTTGGACATCGATTCCTACGCCATATAGAACGAAACTCAACTTTGTTGTTTTTAATTCCTGCCGATAGCGATGACATCAACAAAGAATATGCAATTCTTTTAAATGAATTAAAAAAACACAATCCAGAATTGTTAGATAAAGATCGTTTATTAGCCATTTCTAAATCGGATATGTTAGATGATGAATTAAAGGAAGAGATTGCTGCAGATTTACCTGAAGGCATAGAAACCTTATTTATTTCCTCAGTTGCCGAATCTGGATTGCAAGAATTAAAAGACAAATTGTGGAAAATGCTGAACTAAGATCTGTGTTTTAAAACAACGAGATCTATCAAAACGCTCTTTTTTACAATAGTAAGAAGGAGCTTTTACTTTTTTAATTGAATTTTAATGGGCAAACTGTATTTTGTAACTACAGGAATACCTCTTTTTCTTGCAGGAGTTATTTTAGGTAAGTTCTGAACGCTTACATTTAGCAAACTATCCAATGTTGGTAGTTGCATCTTGATGTTTTTAGAAGATTGAATTTCATCCAAAACTACAGTTCCCTTTGCTGAGATCAATAAATGAACAACCACAGTTTCTGAAATGGCTTCCTGTATTGTAAAAGAATTTTTTTTAAGTTCGGCGCCTATTTTTGCATGCACTGTATTTCTAAAACAAGTTGATTTTTCTTGCTTTGTTATGATTGAATCACATACTGGAAAAGAAGGTGAAAAGTCTACTGAAGATAAATCTATCGTTGTGTCTAAAGGTACAATTTTAGAATCGTTTAATCCCATTACCAGGTCACAAGAACTGCAAAAAAAAAGGAAGATTGAAAAAGCTAAAACTCGCAAAAACATAGAATTTATTATTATGTGAAATTACTAAATTTTATTGAGTTTTAATCTACTATAATTGCAAACGGAATCGCCAAAGAAAAAACTGTCTAATTTCATTTATTTATTAGAATACACGACGTTAAATTTTGTTATTTTTTAGTTTAAAAATATAACACAAGTTTTGTATTTTAGTTTTACTTTATAACATTTTATGGATATTTTTTTATTGATATTAGGATTTTTGTTGGTTTTACTCGGTGTTGTTGGGGCATTTTTACCTGTTTTGCCCGGTCCTCTAACGAGTTGGTTCGGACTTTTAACATTGCACTTTATGAGTGTAATTCCTCTAAATTGGACTTTTTTAGGGATTACTCTAGCCGTTGCAATTTTAATTTGGATTTTAGATTATATAATTCCCGCCATGGGGACTAAAAAATTTGGAGGGAGTAAATACGGAGTTTATGGAACCACGATTGGGTTAATTATAGGACTATTTGTTCCAATCCCATTGGGTATTTTAATAGGTGCTTTTTTAGGTGCGTTTATTGGAGAGTTGATATATGATAGCAAAGATACGAGCAGAGCAATTAAAGCTTCTTTTGGTTCTTTTATTGGTTTACTCGCTTCAGTATTAATCAAGTTTTTTGTAGCTTCTATTTACTGTATATTTTTCATTATAAAAATATGGGAATATAAGAGTGTATTGTTTTAATATTTTTCAAAAAAATCAAAAAAAAAGCGTCCCATTTAAGGGAAGCTTTCCATTGGTTAACAAAACCATGACACTTTTATGAAAGTGCCAAAACAACACAACTAAAGCTACTTTAACAAAAAGTAGCCAGCAAATATACAACTTTTTCCAAATGTGTAGTTGATTTTCTTTTTATTTGTTAATTGCCTAACTCTGCAATAGATTGTATCTTTGCGATCTTTAATATTTACTCGAAAACAAAGACAAAGAATGCAATTATCAGAACAAGAAGTTGTACGTAGAGAAAAGCTAATCAAATTACGTGATTTAGGGATCAACCCTTATCCAGCAGATTTATTTCCAATCAATTCAAATTCAAAAGAAATAAAGGAAGCGTATGTTGAAGCCAAACCCGTAATTATTGCTGGACGTTTGATGTCGATTAACATTCAAGGAAAAGCCTCTTTTGCACAATTACAGGATGGAGAAGGTAGAATTCAATTGTATTTTAACAGGGATGAAATTTGTGAAGGAGAAGACAAGTCATTATATAACAACGTCTTTAAGAAATTATTAGACTTAGGAGATTTTATAGGAATCGAAGGATCCTTGTTTACAACACAAGTAGGTGAAAAAACAGTAATGGTTAAAAGTTTTAAAATGCTTTCAAAAGCATTAAAACCTTTGCCAATGCCAAAAGTAAAAGATGGTGTTACCTATGACGCTTTTACAGATCCTGAAATGCGTTACAGACAACGTTATGCCGATTTAGTAGTCAATCCACATGTAAAAGAAGTCTTTGTAAAACGAACAAAATTGTTTAATGCAATGCGTTCTTTCTTTAATGGTGCAGGATATTTTGAGGTAGAAACCCCTGTTTTACAGCCCATTCCTGGAGGAGCAGCAGCAAGACCTTTTATTACACATCACAATTCATTAGACATTCCATTGTATATGAGAATCGCCAATGAGCTTTATTTAAAAAGATTAATTGTAGGTGGTTTTGATGGTGTTTATGAGTTTTCAAAAAACTTCAGAAATGAAGGGATGGACAGAACACACAATCCAGAATTTACCGCGATGGAAATCTATGTATCCTACAAAGATTACAACTGGATGATGGATTTCTGTGAACAATTATTAGAACATTGTGCTATTGCCGTAAACGGAACTTCTGAAGCTACTTTTGGTGAACATAAAATCAATTTTAAAGCACCATACGCCAGAGTTACCATGGCCGATTCTATAAAACATTTTACAGGTTTTGATATTAACGGAAAAACAGAAGATGAAATAAGAATCGCAGCAAAGTCAATGGACATTCCTGTTGATGAAACTATGGGGAAAGGAAAACTAATTGACGAGATTTTTGGAGAAAAATGTGAAGGAAATTATATACAACCTACCTTTATTACCGATTATCCCAAAGAAATGTCTCCGCTTTGTAAAGAGCACAGAGACAATCCTGAATTAACTGAACGTTTTGAATTAATGGTATGTGGTAAAGAAATTGCCAATGCCTATTCAGAATTAAACGATCCAATCGATCAACGAGAACGTTTTGAGCATCAATTAAAATTAGCCAAGAAAGGAGATGATGAAGCCACCGAATTCATCGATGAAGATTTCTTACGTGCTTTAGAATACGGAATGCCACCAACCTCTGGAATGGGTATTGGAATGGACCGTTTGATTATGTTTTTAACCAACAACCAATCCATTCAGGAAGTCTTATTTTTCCCCCAAATGCGACCTGAACAGCAAGCACCTTCTGTTGAATTAAACGAGGAAGAAAAAGCAGTTTTAGCACTCATTACCAAAGCAGAAAAAATTGACTTAAACGAATTGAAAATAAAATCAGGTTTGTCTAACAAGAAATGGGATAAAACCATTAAAGGGTTGACTAAAAAAGAAGTTGCTAAAGTTTCAAAAACAGACGAAGGTTTGTTTGTTGAAATTCTATAGTACTTCGAAAATAAAAATAAAAAATCCAGCTGTAAAGCTGGATTTTTTTATGAACTACAATCACTTAAAGCGATTATTTTATTACAATGCTAACAAGCCGTTTGTTTTTGTAACTCCTTCTGCAGAAGCTTGCATGTGTGCTTTTTCAGCGTCATTTAAATTGATTTCAACAATTTTTTCGATCCCGTTTTTTCCTAAAACAACAGGAACTCCAATACATAAATCATTCAAACCATATTCACCTTCCAATAAAACAGAACAAGGGAAAATTTTCTTTTGATCACAAGCAATTGCCTGAACCAAACCAGAAACAGCAGCACCAGGAGCATACCAGGCAGAAGTACCTAATAAACCTGTTAAGGTTGCACCACCTACTTTGGTGTCTTGTAAAACTTGTTCCAATCTTTCTTCAGAGATAAACTCAGAAACTGGAACCGAATTTCTTGTTGCCAATCTTGTTAAAGGTACCATTCCTTTATCAGAATGCCCACCAATCACCATACCGTCAACATCAGAAATTGGTGCTTCTAAAGCTTCTGCCAATCGATATTTAAAACGTGCAGAATCTAAAGCCCCACCCATTCCAATAATTCTATTTTTAGGAAGTCCGGTTGTTTTATGTACTAAATAGGTCATTGTATCCATAGGATTAGAAACAACGATAATAATGGTATTTGGAGAGTGCTCAATTAAGCTTGCAGAAACCATTTTAACGATTCCAGCATTAATTCCAATTAACTCTTCACGTGTCATTCCTGGTTTTCTTGGAATACCAGAAGTAATCACACAAATATTAGAATCTGCTGTTTTTGAATAATCACTTGTACTTCCAGTGATTTTTGTGTCAAAACCATTTAAAGAAGAGGTTTGCATTAAATCCATTGCTTTCCCTTCCGCAAAGCCTTCTTTAATGTCTAGTATTACAACTTCAGAAGCGAAGTTTTTCATGGCAATGTATTCTGCACAACTTGCACCTACGGCACCTGCACCTACAACAGTAATTTTCATATTTTTAGTATTTAATTGTGTTCAACTTAAGAGGCACAAAAATACATTAAATTATTGAAAAACAGCTTTTGATATATCTTAAAAAATGGTAGGTATTTTGTGTTTTTTGCAAAAAAAAAGCCTCAATACTTTTAATATTGAGGCTGTTTAAAATTAAAACTATTTTTTAGACATCTATGTTTGCATACTTTGCATTTCGTTCAATAAAGTCTCTCCTTGGCGGTACTTCATCTCCCATTAGCATAGAGAAAACTCTATCTGCTTCAGCTGGACTGTCAATAACTACCTTACGTAAGGTTCTAAATTCAGGATTCATTGTCGTGTCCCAAAGTTGTTCTGCGTTCATCTCTCCAAGACCTTTATATCTCTGAATCGAAACACTTCCTCCTAATTTCTGTGCAATTAAATCTCGTTGATTGTCATCCCAAGCATATTCTCTTTTTTGTCCTTTTTTCACTAAATAAAGTGGAGGAGTCGCAATATAAATATAACCTTGCTCTACCATTTCTTTCATGTATCTAAAGAAGAACGTTAGGATCAATGTTGCAATGTGCGATCCATCGACATCGGCATCACACATAATGACTACTTTATGGTAACGAACTTTAGATAAATTTAAAGCTCTTGGATCTTCTTCCGTTCCAATAGAAACGCCCAAAGCGGTAAACATATTTTTGATTTCTTCGTTTTCAAAAACTTTGTGTTGCATTGCTTTTTCTACGTTCAAAATCTTTCCACGAAGTGGGAGTATGGCCTGAAAATTACGATCTCTACCTTGCTTTGCTGTTCCCCCTGCAGAATCTCCCTCAACTAAGAAAATTTCACATTGAGCAGGATCTGTTTCAGAACAATCTGATAATTTCCCAGGCAAACCACCAATAGACATAACGGTTTTACGTTGCACCATTTCACGGGCTTTACGCGCTGCATGCCTTGCTGTTGCAGCTAATATTACCTTCTGAACAATTATTTTTGCATCGTTCGGGTTTTCTTCTAAATAATCAGATAACATTTCAGAAACGGCTTGCGACACTGCAGAAGTTACTTCTCTATTTCCTAATTTCGTTTTTGTCTGTCCTTCAAATTGAGGTTCTGCTACTTTTACAGAAACAATTGCAGTTAATCCTTCGCGGAAGTCATCTCCAGCAATTTCGAATTTTACATTTTTAAGCAATCCAGAATTATCAGCATACTTTTTTAATGTTCCTGTTAACCCGCGTCTGAATCCAGACAAATGGGTTCCTCCTTCATGTGTATTAATATTGTTTACATAGGAGTGCAAATTTTCTGCATAGGAAGTGTTATACACCATAGCAACTTCAACAGGAATTCCATTTTTTTCACCTTCCATAGAAATTACATTCGCAGTCAATTGCTCACGTGTAGAATCTAAATATTTGATAAATTCAGGCAATCCTTCTGTAGAATGAAAGGTTTCTGTAATCGGGTTCCCCTCATCGTCGGTTTTTCTTTTATCAGTAAGGGTAATCGTAATTCCCTTATTTAAATACGATAACTCACGCATACGAGTTGCCAACGTTTCGTAATTGTATTCAGTACTTTGTGTAAAGATTGATTTATCTGGTGAAAAAGTAACAATGGTTCCTGTAAAATCGGTTTCTCCAATTGTTTTCACTGGGTACAAGGCTTTTCCTTGAGAATATTCTTGTTGCCAAACTTTTCCTTCTTTGTGAACCGTTGCTGTTAAGTGTTGCGATAGTGCGTTTACACAACTTACACCCACACCGTGCAAACCTCCAGAGACTTTGTACGAATCTTTATCAAATTTACCACCAGCTCCAATTTTTGTCATTACAACTTGCAATGCAGAAACACCTTCTTTTTTGTGAATTCCAACCGGAATCCCACGGCCATTATCTTTAGTGGTAATAGAATTGTCTTCATTAATGGTAACGTTGATTGTGTCACAATAGCCTCCCATTGCTTCATCAATGGAATTATCGACAACCTCATACACCAAATGGTGCAGTCCTCGAACACCTACATCTCCAATATACATAGAAGGTCGCATTCTTACATGTTCCATACCTTCTAATGCCTGAATACTGGAAGCATCGTAATTATTTTTTTTGTCTTCGCTCATAATAAAAGTGAATTATTCATTTAAGTTTTGTTGAAAATCAACATTGAAAATGATGATCTTCCTATTCTCAAATTTACAAATTTTCAGTCTTTTTATTTGTAATTTATGGAATTAAGTTCCGAAATTATCAACATTTGTTGAAAACGAAATAATGGCTTAAAGCTCTTAAAAAGTACTTTATACGTCTTTTTTATCGTTGAATTTTTTTTTGTTTTACAAGAGATGTTTCAAACTCCTTAAATCTTAGATTTTAAATTCTCTTTAAGCAAAAAAAATCCCGCAAAAGCGAGATTTTTAGTCTTAAATTTATTTTGGAAATAAACAAATCTAATAAGCATCGTCATGAACATTTAGAATGGCTCTTCCAGAAGGCTCATTCATGTTTTTAAATGCTTCATCCCAGTCTAAGGCAATTTGTGTACTACATGCAACACTTGCTTCTTGTGGTACGCTTAATGCAGCGGCATCACTTGGGAAATGCCCTTCAAAAATAGCACGGTAATAAAATTCTTCTTTGTTTTGTGGTGTTTGAATTGGAAATCTAAATTTTGCGTTTGCCAATTGCTCGTCAGTAACTTCTTTGTCTACAACTTCTTTTAGAGTATCAATCCAATCATATCCAACCCCGTCAGAAAATTGCTCTTTTTGTCTCCATGCAACACTTTCTGGCAACAGATCTTCAAACGCTTTTCGAATGATCCATTTCTCCATACGTTCTCCGTTAATCATTTTATCTTTCGGGTTCAAACGCATGGCAACATCAATAAACTCTTTGTCTAAAAATGGTACACGTCCTTCTATTCCCCAAGCCATTAAACTTTTATTGGCTCTTAGACAATCATACATATGCAGTTTTTCTAATTTACGAACAGTTTCTTCATGAAATTCTTCTGCATTTGGTGCCTTATGAAAGTACAAGTAACCACCAAAAATTTCGTCGGCTCCTTCACCAGAAAGTACCATTTTAATCCCCATAGACTTAATAACTCGTGCCATTAAATACATTGGAGTAGAAGAGCGAATGGTTGTAATGTCGTAGGTCTCTATGTTGTAGATAACATCTTTGATAGCATCTAAGCCTTCTTGGATTGTAAATTTTATTTCATGGTGAATGGTCCCAATGTGGTCTGCTACCTTTTTAGCAGCGGCCAAATCTGGAGAACCTTCTAATCCTACAGAAAAACTGTGTAGTTGTGGATACCAAGCTTCTGATTTGTCATCAGATTCAATTCTTTTTTGAGCATATTTTTTGGCTATGGCTGAAGTTACTGAAGAGTCTAATCCTCCAGAAAGTAAAACCCCGTAAGGAACATCACTCATTAATTGTCTGTGAACGGCATCTTCTAAAGCTTTCTTTACTTCTGCGATACTTGTTTGGTTCTCTTTTACGGCCTCATAATCTCTCCATTCTCTATGGTACCATTTTACAAATTTTCCATCTTTACTGGACATATAATGTCCTGGTGGGAACAATTCAATTTTGGTACAAGTTCCTTCTAATGCTTTTAGTTCTGAAGCAACATAGAAGGTTCCGTTTTGATCCCATCCAATATATAAAGGAATGATTCCAACATGATCTCTCGCAATAAAGTATTCATCTTTTTCAACATCATACAAAGCAAAGCCAAAAATTCCATTCAATTCATCTAGAAAACCAACACCTTTTTCTTTATACAATGCTAAAATTACCTCACAATCGGATGCTGTTTGAAAGTTATAAGTTCCCTCAAATTGCTTGCGCAACTCTCTGTGATTGTAAATTTCGCCATTGGCTGCCAATACTAGTTTTTTATCTTGACTAAATAACGGCTGTTGTCCAGAAGCTGGATCTACAATCGCCAATCTTTCGTGGGTCATAATCACTTTTTTATCACTGTAAATTCCGCTCCAATCTGGACCACGGTGTCTAATTTTTTTAGACATTTCCAATAACTGAGGCCTTAACGCTTCAGGGCTTTCTTTCAAATCAAACGCACATACAATACCACACATAATTCTATATTTTATAATAATTGTTTATTTCCGATACAAAAAACCGAATTTTTGTTTAAATTTTAAACTTAAAAATAATATTTAATTATAATATATAACTTTTTAGTTGTTTTTATTGTTTTATTGAAACTATAGAGTTTGTTTTTTAATTTAGATACTTACTGTTTGTTAGTTCTTCGAAAAAAAATGATATAAAGTTTGGTTAAGTAAAATTTGCTATCTAAATTTGTACTTCAATGATAAAACAACAAAACATATGGTGGTGGAACTCTCTTAATTCATAAGTGAGAAATCTTCCTATATGTAAAAATATATAAAAGGCTTATCTCACGATAAGCCTTTTTTGTATTTATAAAACAAATACTGAGTTCGTTCAGCAACCATGAAAGAGATAAAATTTAAAACAACGAGTACCACCAGAATTTCGGATACAGTGACTCCAGTAGGCTTGTATTTGCGTTTTCGAGACGCCTATGCAAATACCTTATTACTTGAAAGTTCTGACTATCATAGTAAAGAAGAAAGTTTTTCTTTTATCTGTATAGAGCCCATGGTTTCAATGAAAGTTGAAGATGCACTATTTTCGGTTTCTCACAAAGGAGTTCAAGTAGCCGAACAGGTGGTGAAAAAAAACTTCTATGAGCTCTTTGACAAATTTACAGATTCGATAGTTTTGGATTGTCCAAAAGAGTTGAAATCTTACAATGGTTTGTATGGTTATACCACCTTTGATAGTGTACAGTATTTCGAGAACATTAGGTTTACAAATAAAAAAGCACCTTCTGCAATTCCAGAAATGCAATATAGTTTCTATCGTTTTATTATCGCCATCAATCATTTTAATGATGAAATGACATTGATAGAAAATAGTCAAGCTCACGAGGTTTCAAGGGTTTCAGAAATAGAAACGATTATCAATGCACAATCTTTTAATACACAAAAATTTGAAATCGTAGGTAAGGAAACTTCCAATTGTAACAATGAAGATTTTAAAGAATATGTAACAAAAGCGAAAGCACATTGCAAACGAGGAGATGTTTTTCAATTGGTTTTGTCACGTCAATTTCAACAAGAATTTAAAGGAGATGAATTTAATGTTTACCGAGCATTGCGTTCGATTAATCCAT
>Ga0208972_1000442_pt1 | contig 15825 bp, 17 predicted proteins | sample AOAMet_48_BLW_10_2_FD_188232 | JGI IMG/M metagenome (GOLD analysis project Ga0208972, IMG submission 188232) | Ammonia-oxidizing marine microbial communities from Monterey Bay, California, USA - CAN11_48_BLW_10 (SPAdes) | ecosystem: Environmental > Aquatic > Marine > Intertidal zone | place...
CGGGTGCAAGCTCAGGGTTTGGTCGCGCGGCGGCTAAATGTTTTTCGGAGGCGGGCTTCGATTTGGTGCTGGTGGCGCGCCGTGCAGAGCGGCTTGCTGAGGTGAAAGCTGCACTTTCAAGCAAGGTCGATGTTTTAACGATTGCGCTCGATGTTCGCGATAAGAATGATGTCTTCGCGTCTTTGACCGCGCTGCCGGATCAAATGGCAGAGGTCTCAGTCCTAATTAATAGTGCTGGACTGGCCTTGGGATTGGGCGGTGCTGATGATGCGGACCTAGACGATTGGGACGCCATGGTGGATACCAATATTAAAGGTTTGATGTATTGCACGCGCGCAATGTTGCCAGGGATGGTTGCTCGAGGTGCCGGCCAGATTATCAATCTAGGCTCGGTCGCGGGCAGCTGGCCTTATCCCGGTGGTAATGTGTATGGGGGTACGAAAGCGTTTGTTCAGCAGTTTAGTCGAAACCTTCGAGCAGACCTTTTGGGAAAAGGAATTCGAGTGACTAATATTGAACCGGGCATGTGTGACACGGAATTCTCCAATGTACGATTTGGGGGTGATGAGGCGCAAGCCGCCGCGGTGTATCAGGGTATGCAGCCGCTGTCGGCGGAAGATGTCGCTGAAGCCATCTTTTGGGTCGCAACGCGCCCGCCCCATGTCAATGTTAATCAGCTCGAGTTGATGCCGGTCTCTCAGGCCTGGTCTGGCTTTTCGGTGCATCGTGAAGGTGAAACTGGCTTATGATTATCGTTCATGGTGTTTTACGGGTTTTTGAAAATCAGCGGTCTCGAGCATTGGTCTTGATGCAAGACATGGCGACGGCCAGTCAACTTGAAGCGGGTTGCGTAAGCTACGAGTTTTACGCGTCATTAACCAACCCTTGTCAATTCTTATTGTTCCAGGAATGGGCCTCGGTGGATGCGCTTCAAGATCACTTTCAGACCGCGCATATGGAAATCTTTCTGGAGCAATTGCCGGACATTTTAGACGGTGAGATCGTGACCCGGCGGTATGAAGTGCGCCAACAACAAGACCGCTCGACTACATCGGATGAGGTCGACGTCGAGTCTGAACGAGCCCCGAGTGCACCCGAGGTGTCAGTCCCAAAAATTATTCATTGATGATCGAGCGGATGGCGGTGGTGGAGCAAAAAGATTGGGGCGGAGTAACACCTTCTGGACTTGACCGGCTGAATCCAAGGTTGTGATCCTTGATTTAAGGCCTCGCAAGAGGCTGTCACAGACCTTGGCACATCATGGCCTCATGACGCTAGGGCGCAACCAGTGGATACAACATTTTTGAAAAAGTGGTGGATGTGCTGTGACGACGGTGCGTTTTTTGTGATGCGCTTTTTATGAAAAGGTCTTAAGTTTCGGCGCTATCAAGGTCCAGGCTCGGCGCCAGAAGCCGCATAATATTCTCTATGGGACGACCAATGCAGGCTGATCCGCGATGCAAAAGGATGGGGCGTTCAATCAGGATTGGGTATGCCGCGCAGAGATCAACCAAGGCATCATTGTTAAGGTCGGCAAGGATTATGTTTTGCGTTGTTAAAATCGGCTCGTTGACCCGAATCAAGGCGCTCGGCGCGAGTTTGAGCGAGCCAAGAAGCTGCAAAATTTCGGTATGAGTGAGTGGGTCGTCAAGATATTCGCGAACCGCAAAGGGAATATTGGCTGCCTGTAAGAGCGCAAGTGCTGCGCGGGATTTTGAGCAATTTGGATTGTGGTACAGTACGGTCTGGGTCATAGGTATCGAGCAAATCTTGGACAAGTCAGACAATGATTTTGCCGAAAAGGGCGCGGTTTTAATAGCTCGCGCTAGGGTCGCGGTTCAGAAAGTGCGCCGTTTTGCGCAGAACTGTCAGGCAGATCGATGTCAGATGGTTGCGGGTGCGCTGACCATTCAGACCCTGTTTGCACTGGTGCCTGGACTGACGATCGCGTATCTCTCGCTATCGACGTTTGAGGCATACCTGGCATTGAGTCGCTCGATGGAGGACGTTATCTTCTCGTACGTGGTCCCTGAAAGTGTGGCAACGGTTCAGGAATACCTAAGGCAGTTTTCAGATCAAGCCCAAACCTTGAGCATTCCGAGCGCGGTCCTGCTGGGCGTTACGGCCATTTTAATGCTGAATACGATTGAGCAGACTTTCAACGAAATTTGGCGAATCAAAGCGCCGCGAACCGGTTTGCGCAGGTTGGCAGTTTACACCGCGCTGCTAACCCTGGGTCCACTACTGCTGGTTGTGGGGTTGTCGATTACAATTTACGTGTTTTCCTTACCGTACCTTTCTAATCTCGCCGGTTCGCAGTGGGGGCTTTGGATAATGCCGTTCGTGACGAGTGCTGCAATGTATACCCTGGCTTATTGGGTTATTCCCAATGCTTTAGTGAATTGGCGACATGCATTGCTCGGTGGGGTCGGCGTCGCGGTGATCTTTGAGGTCGCTCGGTTTGGCTTTGCGTTGGTGATGACCTACTCGGATATGGCGGTGGTTTACGGCGCCTTTGCTGTATTGCCAGGGTTGCTGCTCTGGATTTATATCTCTTGGTTGATTATTTTAGCAGGCGCGGAGTTGGTCGCCGAAATCGGTAGCCGTGACCGATGATGTATCGGGGCAGCGGTTGATTTAACGCTGGATTGGCGTCTCAGAGACATTGGGCTATTGGGCTTTGAGTCTTACCTAAGTTTTTCTGGAAAGAGGATTTAATAAGCGGTTGCCGGCAATTGCTGGTTGTCATGCGGTCTGGTTGCTAGGTGTTATGGGGTAAGATAAAGGGTGGTAAGCAGCTGGGCGGACAGGATGTTTCCTCACGCATTTTTTGCTGAGACGAAGTTGGCGGAGAAACAGTAAGTGCGCTAGGGATGCTGACGTGACATTTTCCAGTATAAAAGGAACCGGAGTTGTGTGTCTGAAACGATGTTTTTTGATATTTGCCTGTGTTGTATTAATCGGTTGTGAGCGCCCGGTCTATGAGGTTGTTGGCGGCAGTGGGCTTTCGGAGTCAGATCTTACCGATCGATGGCTGGTGATTAATTATTGGGCGACTTGGTGCGGGCCTTGTATTACTGAGATCCCTGAGTTTAACGAGATTCACCATAACCCGCGGTCTGATCTGATTGTGCTCGGGGTTAATTTTGATGGGCCCACCGAGCGTTCGACGCAGCAGGCCGATCTTGAAAAAATGAAGATTGAATTTCCCGTTGTGATTCAAGACCCGGCCGCGCGATTTGGCTATGAGGTGCCGTCGGTGCTGCCGACCACGGTGATTGTTAGACCAGATGGCAGCATCGCCGCGCAGTTGGTTGGGCCTCAGACGAAGGCCAGTGTCATGCAGGTCGTCGGCGCGTTTGTGGTCTCTGGATAGCCACTGGGTCGATTGCTTCAGATTGTCATGTCGCGGCTTTCAAAATATCTACGTGGCTTTCAAAATATCTAAAAGACGTTGCACAACCGCCTCGATTGGCCAGGCTTCAGCTGCGCCCGTTGTCCGGTCCGTGTATTCAACCGCGCCGTCTGCCAAGGCTCTGTCGCCGATTACGATTCTGTGTGGAAAGCCCAAAAGCTCTGCATCGGCAAATTTTGCACCGGGTCGCAATTGATCGCGATCGTCCAAGAGCACGTCAATACCGGCCGCACGCAGTTGGGTGTAGAGGGCGTCTGAAGTGGTTTGGACCGCTTCAGACTTGTGGGCATTGATGGGAATGAGAATGACTTGGTAGGGAGCAATGCTGGCCGGCCATATAATCCCCTTATCGTCATGATTTTGCTCAATTGCCGCGCCAACAAGCCGTGATACACCAATGCCGTAGCAGCCCATGAGCATCGTGAGGGCCTTGCCTTCCGCATCGAGAACAGTGGCTTTCATGGGGGCACTGTATTTATTGCCAAGTTGAAAGATATGACCAACTTCGATACCTCGGCGAATCTCGATGGTGCCATCATCGCCCGGTGCTGGGTCTCCGATTTCTATATTACGGAGATCGGCAACGGTGCCGAGGGCCGCATCTCGGACCCAATTGACGTTAGCAAAGTGCAGGTGGTCTTGATTTGCGCCACACGTGAAGTTTTTAATCACACTGGCAGCGCGGTCGACGATGATTGGGCATTTGAGCTCAATGGGGCCAATGGATCCCGGTTTGCAGCCCAGTTCTGAAACAATGTCTGCCTCGGTCGCAAACGTCACGGGTTCATCGATGAGCCCCGTTTTGGCCGCTTTTAATGGGTTGAGTGTATGATCGCCACGGAGTACGAGCGCGACCAGGGGCGTGTCTTTACCGCGCACAATAAGAGTTTTAACGGTTTTAGTGATATCAATGTTCAGGAAAGAGACGATATCTGCAATGGTTTTTTGATCCGGGGTTGGGACATCGTGCATTGGCTGCAAGGGCTCATCTTGCTCGGCGGGCATAAGGGCCTCAGCCAATTCAATGTTTGCTGCATAGTTGCCCTTGGTGCCAAATGCGATGAGGTCTTCGCCACTGTCAGCCAAAACATGAAATTCTGTTGATGCCGACCCGCCAATGCTTCCGCTGTCGGCATCGACTGCACGGAAATCTAGGGTCATACGGTTCAAAATGCGTTCATAGGTTGTGTGCATGACGTCAAAGGTGTCTTGAAGGCAGGCAGGGGTTGTGTGAAACGAGTAGGCATCTTTCATGATGAATTCTCGGGCTCGCAGAACACCAAATCTTGGCCTCGTTTCGTCCCTGAATTTGGTTTGAATTTGGTAGTAATTAACCGGCAGTTGCTTATGACTGCGCAACTCAGCGCGGGCAATGTCGGTAATGACCTCTTCGTGGGTAGGGCCGAGGCAAAAATCGCGATTATGCCGGTCTTTAAATTTGAGCAACAGGCCCTCGTCATAAAGTTGCCAACGTCCGGATTCTTCCCAAAGCTCACCGGGTTGCGTGACCGGCATCAACAATTCCTGAGCGCCCGATCGATCCATTTCTTCCCGCACAATGTTTTCTACTTTTCGAAGCACCCGAAGACCGAGTGGCATCCAAGAATAGATGCCCGAGGCCAGTTTTCGGATAAAGCCGCCTTTTATCAGAAGTTGGTGGGAAATAATTTCTGCGTCCGAGGGCATTTCTTTGAGCGTCGTGAGCGTAAATTGCGTGGCTTTCATGGCCTTAGGATTCCTTGCTGGTTAGAGACCGACGCGCATTTATTCGTTTAAAAAACGTAAGAACGCGACCTCACGATCTAATCTTCGCGGTTGGGTCCCTATTTTATGCCAGATCCAAACAAGTGTGGAGGCGTTTCTTTGATTGCGTGGACTCAAAGGCAAGCTACTGCCTGCTGCGTCGTAAGGCAGAGATTGCTGACCTGCACGTCGGTCGGGTTGCTTTGAAACAACTATGATCGATAAGCCTTAGCTCATTAGGTTCAGGATGTTGAAGAGGTAAGGCGCTTTAATGCCTTGGAGGTTGGGGTTATCGCGCCCGCAAGCTACGAGGGTTTGATGCGGGACGTTTTGCCGAGAAGTCGTTGTCTAGGGGCTAAAGGCTCGGTCTTAGCCCGTACCGGATAAAAAAAAGGCCGCGTGAGCGGCCTTTTTCGAAAGCATTTCGATTAAACGAAATCTTTCATGCCTTTAAGTGGGAGAATCTTAACGGCTGTGCTGGCAGGCTTTGCTGCAACATCCATCGTCTCGCCTGGCTTGAAAGGATTGGGAACCCCTTTCTTCGCTTTTCGGGCTGGTTTCTTAACCGTCTTGATTTTCATCAGGCCAGGAAGCGTAAACTCACCTGCGCCGCCTTTCTTGATGTGTCTCTCAATGAGGCTTGTTAGTTCGTCCAATACGGCGTTGACTTGCTTCTTGCTAAGCTCAGTGCTTCCGGCAACGGAATCAATGATGGCGCTTTTGGTGTACTTCGTTTTGATTGCAGTCGCTTTTTTTGCTGCCATGGAAACCATCCTTTTAATTGAAAGTTAAGTGTTTGGATCAAGCGTTTACGCGTGAACCGATATGACAAATCAAAAAATCAAGATCTGACCCCCTGATTGACCATGGGAGCTTTTATAACGGATGAAACCCTTCTGGGCAAGTGTTTTAAGTCAGTGAGCAATTGTTTTCTCCTATTTTTATAGTTTGAGCGCTCAGTAGTGTTGTGCCGGGCCTGGTTTGGGTATAATTCGCGGCCCAGGAAGTGACCTGGGTCATGTTGGGAGTACCTTTAATGCCGATCTACGAATATCTGTGTAGCGATTGTCAGTTTCGTTTGGAAAAGATTCAGAAATTGTCGGATAGCCCGCTTGTGGATTGTCCTGCTTGTGACAAGCCAGCGTTAAAAAAACTGATTTCTGCCGCCGCTTTTCGATTGAAAGGAGGGGGGTGGTACGAAACGGATTTCAAAACTGGGGCAAAGAAAAATGTTTCAGCTTCGGGCGATTCGTCGGGCGGTTCAGGTAGCTCAGACTCGTCGTCTGGGTCGTCATCTAGTTCGGCGGATTAGGAATTGGATTGCTACAATAAGTGAGACCGAGGCGCGTTGGTGCGCTTGATGAGTTTAGATAAGAGCGTATTGGGAAGAGATTATGAGAAGTCATTATTGCGGCGATGTCCGTTCTGATCACATCGATGAAACGGTTAGCCTGTGCGGTTGGGTCCACCGACGGCGGGATCATGGCGGCGTGATTTTTCTCGACGTTCGGGATCACGCGGGTATTGTCCAAGTTGTGTTCGATCCAGATACGGTCGAGAGCTTTGCCTTGGCAGATCAAGTTCGGAACGAGTTTGTCGTTGCAATTCAGGGTCGAGTCCGGGCGCGAGAGGCAGCGGCGGTAAATCCAAAAATGAGCACCGGTGAGATTGAAGTTCTGGGTCAAGCTTTAACGATTCTCAATCGAAGTAAAACGCCGCCGTTTCAATTGGATGAGCATTCCGAAGCCGGCGAAGATGTGCGGTTACGGTACCGGTACATTGATCTTAGGCGGCCCGACATGCAGTACCGCATGCGGTTACGGTCAGCGGCGACACATTTTGTCCGAAACTATCTGAACGACCAACGCTTCGTCGATCTCGAAACGCCTATTTTAACGAAAGCGACGCCGGAAGGCGCGCGGGATTACTTGGTGCCGTCACGGGTTCACCCAGGCAGCTTTTATGCGCTGCCGCAATCACCCCAAATTTTTAAACAGTTGCTGATGGTGTCGGGTTTTGATCGCTATTATCAAATTGCACGATGCTTTCGGGATGAGGATTTAAGGGCGGATCGGCAACCAGAGTTTACGCAAATCGATATCGAGGCCGCGTTTGTTTCCGAGCAAGACGTTATGGATCTTGCCGAGAAAATGGTAACGGGACTGTTCGAAGAATTAATTCAGGTTACGTTGCCAGCGTTCCCAATATTGACCTACAAAGAGTCGATTCGTCGGTTTGGAAGTGATCGACCTGATCTTCGGTTTGGTTTAGAAATTGTCGATATTGAAGATTTAATGGCCGATGTTGAATTCAAAGTATTCAGTGGTCCAGCCAATGACCCAGACAGTCGAGTCGCGGCGCTAAAATTACCTCGGGGTGATCGTCTAAGCCGAAAGAATATCGATGATCTGACCAAGTTCGTGGCAATTTATGGGGCCAAAGGGCTGGCTTATATCAAAGTCAACGATCGGGCCGCGGGTATGGCAGGTTTGCAATCCCCGATCTTAAAATTTTTACCCGAAACCGTGGTTCATCAGGTATTGGATCGACTCGATGCCGAAGACAACGACCTGATTTTTTTCGGTGCAGATAAAGCTGCTGTTGTAAATGATGCTTTGGGGGCTCTACGGTGCCGGTTGGCGGAAGATCTTAATCTGTATGAGCAAGCCTGGGCCGCGTGTTGGGTGATTGATTTTCCGATGTTCGAGCAAACCGACTCGAAGGCCTGGACCGCGGTTCATCACCCCTTTACGCACCCGACAGGTTCGGTCGAGGAAATGGTGGCAGATCCTGGCGCCGTTGGGTCACGAGCTTATGACATGGTGATCAACGGTTACGAGGTCGGTGGCGGATCTATTCGGGTTCATGATCCGGATCGTCAGCGCGCCATTTTTAATGTTTTGGCACTGTCAGATGCAGAAGCACAGTTGAAATTTGGGTTTTTGCTTGAAGCGCTTGAATTAGGCGCCCCGCCCCATGGTGGCATTGCCTTCGGGCTGGACCGGTTGGTGATGCTGTTGTCTGGCACTAAGGCGATTAGGGACGTCATTGCGTTTCCCAAAACGCAAACGGCGACGTGTTTGCTGACTGCGGCACCCGGTCAGGTGGAAGACAAGCAGCTACGTGAACTGAGTATCAAAACAAACCTTTGATTCAGGTGAGGACGACATGGCAGGTCACAGCAAGTGGAGCAATATAAAGCACCGTAAAGCCGGTCAGGACGCGAAGAAGGCCAAGGTGTTTACGAAGCTCATCCGAGAGTTAACGGTTTCTGCGCGGGACGGCGGCGGCAGCGTTGAAGATAACCCGGGCTTGCGTAATTTGGTGGATAAGGCCAAAGCGGTGCAGATGCCAAAAGACACGATGGAGCGCGCGATTGTCCGGGGTGCCGGTGGTCAAGATGGTGCAGAATTGGTGTCGCTGGTTTATGAAGGCTATGGCCCCGGCGGCGTTGCGGTGATGGTTGAAACCATGACGGATAACAAAAACCGAACGGTCGCTGAAGTTCGCCACGCCTTCAGTAAAGCCGGAGGCAATCTCGGAACCGATGGATCGGTGGCGTATTTGTTCGAAAAGAAAGGGCAGATTGTTTTCGCTGCAGCCGGTCTTGAAGATGGCGTTTTAGATGCCGCGATTGACGCGGGTGCTGAAGATGTCGATGTTGCAGACGATGGCACCGTTGAAGTCACATCACCGCCTGAGGACTTCGCACGAGTCAAGGATGCGCTCGCGGCGGCAGGGTTTGAGGCGGAATCGGCCGAGGTGGCCATGATTCCGCAAACCTACACTGATTTGGATGATGAGCAAGCGGAAAAAGTATTACGGTTGCTCGACTTGCTAGAAGATCTCGATGATGTGACCAACTTGTATACCAATGCCAATTTTCCAGATGAGGACGAGTCTGCCTAGTTTTCGAGCTTGGCATTAAATATCGATCAGTGCAGGTTATTTGACTGGCTCATAAGGCGCGCGGTTGCCTATGCTAGACTTTAAGTTGGAAAACAGGATATCGCTATGGCGGTGGTTTTAGGAATAGACCCCGGCTCTCGTGTAACGGGTTTTGGGGTGATCGATCATGGTGCGGCAACGACCGTCTATGTCACCAGTGGGTGCATTCGCGCCACCTTGTCAGAATCTGCTGAGAATCGGTTAAATGAAATCTACTCCGGGTTAACGGAGCTCATTGGGCAGTATCAACCAGACCACATCGCAATTGAGCGGATTTTTATGGCGCGCAGCGCGGAATCGGCCTTGAAACTTGGGCAAGCCAGAGGGGTCGCTTTGCTTGCGGCCGCAAGGCGCGCCATTCCTTTGTTCGAGTATGAGGCGAAAAAAGTGAAACAAGCGGTGGTGGGTAGTGGTGCTGCAACGAAAGCGCAAGTGCAGCATATGGTCCAAGTTTTACTATCTCTTGAGGGAATGCCGCAAGAAGATGCGGCTGACGCCCTCGCCATCGCGCTCTGCCATACGCAAACGATGGGTAACCTACATCGTTTAGGTGCGACCAAGGGCCGCTTCCGTAAAGGTCGATTGGTGGAGCCGGACGGATGATTTCGCAAATAAAAGGTTGGTTACTCGAAATTCAAGACCAACAATTGGTGCTGGACGTGGGCGGGATCGGGTATGAGGTCGAGGTGCCGTTGGCCACGGCTTTAACGCTCCATAATCACAAAGAACTCGTCCAGCTTTATACCCACTTCGTCGTCCGCGAAGAGTCCCACACGCTTTTTGGGTTTCTCAATAGATCCGATCGCGACCTGTTTCGAGCACTGATCAAAGTGAATAAGGTCGGACCTAGGTTGGCGTTGTCTATTTTGTCTGCGCTGGATGCAAAAGGCTTTGCGCGACTGATCCAATTGAATGATATCAAGACGCTCAATGGTATTCCTGGCGTGGGTCGGGTGATGGCCGAACGCTTGATTATGGAAATGCGCGATAAAGTGGAAGAATGGCAGGATGCGGGCGCGGCTCAGCCTCTGGCTGCCGGCACGCGCTCTCAAACGGATGATGCCGAAGCTGCATTGATTGGGCTTGGGTACAAGCCGCAGGATGTAACAAGAGTGCTGGCTCAAATTCAAGATCCAGCCGATAATGTTGAAGGCCTAATTCGGCAAGCGTTGAAACTATTGGGATGAAGACCGAACTATGATCGAAACCGATCGATTAATTGCGCCCCAGGCCGTTGCCCGGGAGCCCCAGCAGGATTGGGCTATTCGACCCAAAACGCTGCGAGAGTATGTTGGCCAGCCCGCAGTTAGCGAGCAAATGGGGTTGTTCATAGAAGCTGCGAAACAGCGCAAAGAACCGTTAGATCATACGTTGATTTTCGGTCCGCCGGGTCTTGGCAAAACGACCTTAGCCAATATCATAGCCAGTGAGATGGGCGTTGCAATCAAGTCAACAGCGGGCCCAGTGATCGAGAAAAAAGGGGATCTGGTTGCGGCGCTTACGAACCTTGAAGCCGGTGATGTCCTTTTTATTGATGAAATCCATCGGTTGAGTCCAGCGGTTGAGGAGGTGCTCTACCCAGCAATGGAAGATTACCAGATCGACCTTACGATCGGCGAAGGCCCCTCTGCGCGTTCCATTAAGTTGGACTTGCCGAGATTCACTCTGGTGGGTGCAACCACTCGGACGGGGCTTTTAACCTCGCCGCTACGAGACCGATTCGGAATTGTACAACGACTTGAGTTTTATCAAGTCGATGACCTGACGCAAATTCTGATGCGCTCGGCGCGTCTCTTAGAGGTTCCTTGTGATGAAGCCGGCGCCCGAGAGATTGCCGTTCGCTCAAGGGGGACGCCAAGAATTGCCAATCGATTATTGCGTCGGGTCCGAGATTTTGCCGAGGTGCGTGGCGACGGCGTGATTCGCAAAGACAGTGCTGATGAGGCACTGAATCTGCTCAAGGTTGATGCCTCAGGGTTTGATGCAATGGACCGACGGTTGATGATGGCAATGATAGAGAAGTTTGAAGGTGGCCCTGTTGGAATAGACAGTATGGCGGCGGCGATTGGTGAAGAGCGCGACACCATTGAAGATGTTTATGAACCGTATTTGATTCAGCAAGGCTTTATCATGCGGACGCCGAGAGGTCGGGTCGCGACCAATCGCGCCTATTTACATTTTGGCCTCCAGCCGAAATCTGCCCCGGATTCCAGCGTTTTTCAGGCATTGGCGGATTAGAACGTGCCCTGCAGCCGAAAAAGGCTCGTTTCGGGGCTTGGAACAAATTAAGGCATCTGATGCTGGATCAGATCGGCAAGTGCGTAAATTAAGGATGTCCGAATGAATGAGCCTATTTCGATCTTAGAGTTGGTGTTAAATGCATCGATTGTGGTGCAATTGGTGATGGCGATCTTGGTGATGGCATCATTGGTTTCATGGGTGTTGATTTTTCAGCGTGCGTTCTTGCTGTCATCCGTTAAACGTCTTGCGACGAACTTCGAAAATGAGTTTTGGTCTGGTCAAGATTTGAGAGCAATTTTTCTTGAAATTGAAAACTCGGAGACCGAAATTATCGGCATTGAGCATCTGTTTCAGGCAGGGTTTAAAGAGTTTACGCGATCCAAACAGCAATACGGGAATCAAGCTGAACGCATTATGCAAAATGTGCAGCGTGCCATGCGGGTGGCGCTCGCACGGGAAGAGGAGCGTTTAGAAGGTGCACTGGCCTTTTTGGCAACGGTTGGCTCGACGAGTCCGTATATTGGTCTTTTTGGTACGGTCTGGGGCATTATGAATTCATTTCGCGGGCTTGCCATGTCTAATCAAGCGAGCCTGTCTGTGGTGGCGCCTGGAATATCTGAAGCGCTCATTGCCACAGCGATTGGGTTATTTGCGGCCATTCCAGCAGTGATCGCCTACAACCGATATTCCGCGCAGGTCGAGGTGATGATGAATCGATTTGAAACCTTTTCAGATGAGTTTAGTGCCATTCTCAACCGCTCTATTGCGGATTCCTAGTCGTGGCGAAAACCTCACGCCGTCGCCCGATGTCCGAGATCAATGTGGTCCCCTACATTGATGTGATGTTGGTCTTGTTGGTGATTTTTATGGTGACCGCACCACTGATGACCCAGGGTATAAAGGTCGTTTTGCCGCAGGCCGATAGCGAGGCCATTGCAATTGACGATCCGAATCAAATGCTGGTGATCAGTATCAATGACCAAGGGCAGTACTTTATGGATATGGGTGGCGACGATGAAGCGGTTGTTGAGCTCGCTTTGGTTGCCGAGCGGGTCGCCAAAATCACGCGTGCCAACCCAGGTCTTAAAGTCTTGGTTGAAGGGGATGCAACGATTGCCTATGGACGTGTGATTGACTTGATGGATCGATTACAGCAGGTGGGCGTGCAAGATGTTGGGCTGATTACGCAACCAACAAGCGGTTGATTTCAGAACGATGCTGAAGCAATTCTTAGCCCCGTTATTGCTCGCTGTTGGCTTTCATGGCTTGGTCATTGGTTTGTTCTTAATTGAGTGGCCAGACGATGACGTCCTTCGGGTTGCCGAGGCGCCTTTGTATATCTCAGCGGCTTTGGTTACGCCGGATGTCCCTGAAAAAAAGGTTAGCCAACAAAAACCAGCGAAATCAAAACCGGTTGTTGTCCCGCCAACGTTAAAACCCAAACCCAAACCCAAACCCAAACCCAAGGCAGATCAGGAAAAGAAGGTTGTTAAGCCCGTTGCGCCAATCGTGGTTGAGGCGCCGCCGCTGCCGGCGCCAATTGACTCGTTTAAGCGAGAGCCTTTAGCACAGGATCAGGCGATGGATGCACTGATGGCCGCCGTGACCGAGGAGATCGGTCGCCAAGCCGTGACCAACGACGAGCAAATTTTGGCCTATATCAGCCAAGTTCAGCGGGATATTGTTAGTCGCTGGTCGCGGCCGCCGAGTGCGCGCAATGGCATGCAGGCGGTCTTGCGAGTACGGTTGGTCCCAACGGGGGAGGTTGTTGATGTTGGCGTAGAACAAAGCAGTGGTAACGAGGCGTTCGATCGGTCTGCTTTGCTGGCTGTTGAGCGTTCAGCACGATTCCAAGTGCCCTCAGACCCAAATCTATTTGAAAATAACTTCAGGTCGTTTACCGTCCTGTTTCGTCCCGAGGATTTATTGTTGTGAAATTACTGAGCGCTTTGGGTTGGATTATGGGGTTTTTGTTGGCGCTGCCAGCAGATGCTGAATTGCAGATTGAGGTTACTCAGGGTGCCGATGATGCGGTGAATATCGCTGTGGTGCCGTTTGGTTGGCTCGGTCGAGGCGAGCTGCCTGAGGAGTTGCATCGAGTGATTGCCTCAGATTTACAGTTGAGCGGCCGGTTTGAAGCACTTCCGGTGAATCAAATGTTGTCGTTGCCGAGTGTATCGAGCGACGTTTATGTCCGCGATTGGGAGCTTTTGAATACGGAATATTTAGTATTGGGTCAAATCGAAGAATCTGGCGCAGACCTTGCGTTGAGGTTTGAATTGTATGATGTTTTTAAGGGGGCTGTGGTTTTCCAGCAAACCATTACTGGTCGAGATCTGGACTTAAGGGATATGGGCCATCACGTAAGTGATGCCGTGTACGAGGCGCTCACAGGGGTTCCTGGTGCTTTTTCAACCGAAATCTTGTACATCACGGTCGCGGAATCTGAAAACGGTCGGGTCTTTAGACTTAACGTTGCCGATGCAGATGGACATCGTGTGCGCACGGTATTGCAGTCTCGTGAACCAATACTTTCTGGGTCCTGGGCCCCAGATGGGGATCAAATTGCCTATGTCTCGTTCGAGCGTGATGCTCGGCCTGCAATTTATATTCATAATATTCGGACTCGAAAGCGTCAGCAAGTGACCAATTTCAAAGGATTGAACAGCGCACCTGCTTTTTCGCCAGATGGGACGAAGCTTGCAATGGTGTTGTCAAAAGATGGCAACCCAGAAATTTACGTGTTGGACCTTGACTCACAACCGAGAACGTTACGCCGGCTAACCCGCCATTACGGCATTGACACAGAGCCATCCTGGAGTGCTGATGGTGAGTCCATTATTTTCACCTCCAATCGAGGTGGCCAACCTCAGATCTACTCGATGCGCCTTCAGGACTTGGAGGTGGAGCGTCTAACCTTCGAAGGCGATTATAATGCGCGGGCCGTCCTGGCGAATCGGGGTGACGGTCTGATTATGGTGCATCGAAAGGAGGGTGTTTTTCATATTGCGTATCTGGATCTAAATCGCGGGTTCTTGCGCGTTTTAACCGAAACGTCACTCGATGAGTCGCCGACCATCGCGCCGAACGATAGTCTTTTGATCTATGCAACGCAGGTTGATGGTCGCGGGATATTAGCGGGGGTCTCGATTGACGGCGGTGTGCGATTTAATTTGCCGGCGACGGAAGGCGATGTTCGAGAGCCGGCTTGGTCGCCTCGCAAAAAGAAAATATTTACCCCGATTGTAGAAACCGACTTAAAATCTTCTGACAAAATGGAGTAAACTGCGCGGACTGGGTCAAAAATTGGCCTTAATGATCACTTTGAGTGTTTTTGCCCTTGGCAGTCTGCTTGAAGCCGGCCGGTGGTGCACCGATCTCGGCACGTAAACAGGGACGGCATAGCGGCACGCCGTTTAGAGACGTTTTAAGAGGTTTGGGGTAAAAGCTTGGTATAAAAGCTCGGTATAAAAGCTTGGTGTAAACAAGCAACGTTAATGAACAGCCGTTGCCGTTGCCGCCGCCATGTTGACCAAGGTGCTTGATTTAAGGCATTTTCACCGAGACACATGAATAAGAAGTCTTGTGTAACGGGTCAGCGCGCAGTGATAGAATGGATTTACGGGGCGAGCGCGTTGGTCCGAGGGAGAGCATTAATCCCAAGCAACGCGGCAGCATAGCGTGAATAGTGAGCTGGTTATGGGGCAGGATCCCTTGCTGGCAGCGAGCGGTTGAGGCAATCAACCGATTGCTAAACAGGTTGGAATGAACTGGGTTGAGGCGCTGCCTTCGTGAAAGCGAAATGTGGCACAACCTCTCAAGAGCAAGACCATGCGGCCTTTTAAAAAGTTCGGTAGGGTCGATCGTCAAAACAGGAGTGGAATATGTCAATCATAAATAAAGGCTTGAGCTTAGTAGCAATGTCCTTACTGCTTGTCATCGGTGGGTGCGCCAGTACGAGTCAGCCAGCGCCTGAAGCCGTCGTGGAAGCGCCGGTAGAAACCCAAGCGGTTGCGGAAGTGGTAGAAGTCGAGCCCATTCAACCCATGGTTCAGGGCGGAAAGATTGTCCTGCCGAATGATCCGATGGATGCATCAGCCGGCTCCAGTGCATTGCAAGGTGTTTTTTACTTTGACTTTGACCAGGCGATCGTTCGACGGGACGGACACGGAGAACTTGATGAGCATGCCGGGGTGCTGGCCAATAATCCGCGCCTGATGGTTCGGCTTGAAGGTCATGCGGATGAGCGCGGAACAAGAGAGTACAATTTGGCACTGGGCGAGCGTCGTGCCAATGCCGTGCAATCTTATTTACTATCTCAAGGTGCGTCCAGAAGCCAAATCGAAGTGGTGAGCTACGGCGAAGAAAAGCCTGCGATGAACGGACACGATCAAATGTCTTGGGAAAAGAATCGTCGGGTTGAGATCGTTTACCGATAATAATTTTGCGGGTTGCCGACGAGGACATTGGAAATCAGT
>Ga0208972_1000472_pt1 | contig 15066 bp, 15 predicted proteins | sample AOAMet_48_BLW_10_2_FD_188232 | JGI IMG/M metagenome (GOLD analysis project Ga0208972, IMG submission 188232) | Ammonia-oxidizing marine microbial communities from Monterey Bay, California, USA - CAN11_48_BLW_10 (SPAdes) | ecosystem: Environmental > Aquatic > Marine > Intertidal zone | place...
CGAAATTGTTGAACAGAAAGTACTAAAAGGAGGGCACCTAAAGCTCAAGCTTCTCAGCCTTCGATTTCCAACGCTTTTGGATGGTATCTTCTTCAATCAGGATCGTGTGATTGATCGTCGTAATGTTCGGTTCGCTTTTAAGTTGGACGTGAATCGTTATCGTGGCGTCGACCGGGTGCAGTTATTGATTGTTCATTGTTGGCCATAGCTCGGTTGAAACGTGGCTGGGTAGCAAGCCATGGTTTACAATAGCGGGGTTTGGAGCGCGACCTCGGCTTGAAGCGGAATAGCGCGCGAGTCTGTTGCGCACGGAAAGGGACCTTATGTCGACCAGCATCGTATTAGAAGTATCATCATGATAGAAAGTAACGCGCTCTTTGCGAAGATAAAAGATTGCCAGAATCGAACGCAGGTTCTTCGGGGGTATCTTTGACTACGATGACAAAAAAGAGCGGTTGGCTGAAGTTTCGTTAGAGCTCGCTGATTCTAAGATTTGGGACCAACCCGAGCTGGCCCAAAAGCTGGGTCAAGAACGCGCCGCACTCGAAACGGTTGTGTTAACGATTGAACGGTTGGCGCAAGGCCTAGAGGATTTGACGGAAATCCTAACCCTTGCGGTTGAGGAGCAAGACCAAGACTTGTTCGCTGAGGCGGCATCTGACCTTGACGTTTATCTTGCAGACTTAGCCAAACTGGAGTTTCAACGCATGTTCTCTGGGGCGATGGATCCTAATAGCGCCTACCTTGAGATTCAATCTGGATCCGGGGGCACCGAAGCACAGGATTGGGCCGATATGTTGCTTCGAATGTACCTACGATGGAGTGAGAGCAAAGGCTTCAAAGCAGAAATTGTTGAATTATCCGATGGTGATGTCGCAGGCATTAAATCAGCAACGGTTCGGGTCGCGGGCGCCTATGCCTATGGTTGGTTGCGTACCGAGACCGGAGTGCATCGGCTTGTTCGAAAGTCTCCGTTTGATTCAGGCAGTCGTCGCCATACCTCCTTTGCGTCTGTTTTTATTTCGCCAGAACTGGATGATGATATTGATATTGCGCTTGATATGTCCGATGTTCGCGTTGATACCTATCGGGCAAGTGGCGCCGGTGGTCAGCATGTTAACAAAACCGATTCTGCGATTCGCTTGACCCATCAACCGAGTGGCATTGTTGTGCAATGTCAAAATCAGCGCAGTCAGCATAAAAACAAAGATCAGGCGATTAAACAATTGAAAGCGAAACTCTACGAGTTAGAAGAGCAGCGCCGTAAATCGGAACTCCAGGAAATCGAAGACAACAAATCCGACATCAGCTGGGGTAGCCAGATCCGCTCCTATGTATTGGATTCAGCCAGAATTAAAGACCTCAGGACGAATATTGAGACCTCCAATACCCAAGCGGTGTTAAATGGCGAGCTCGACTTTTTTATTGAGGCCAGCTTGAAGCAAGGTCTTTAAGAGACCAATAACGTTCAATTAGGAACCCTTTTAGGAACCGCTATGGAATCAATCGATCAAAGCTTGGATGAAAACGAATTATTTGCCCTACGCAAGGCCAAGCTGGATGCCTTGCGAGAGACAGGCCAGGCTTTTCCGAATGATTTTCGCCGAACCCACCTAGCGGACGCGTTACAAGTCGAATTTGAGGGTGCGACCAAGCAAGGTTTGGCTGAAACAAAGCCGCAAGCCAAGATTGCAGGGCGCATCATCTTGAAGCGATTAATGGGGAAAGCCAGTTTCTTAACGGTGCAAGATGGATCAGGACGGATTCAGCTGTACGTCACGCGTCAAGGTCTAGGCGAGGACGCCTACGAGGATTTTAAAAGCGTCGATATCGGCGATATTGTTGGCGCTGAGGGCGCTTTGATGAAAACGATGAAAGGGGAACTCTCCCTGGAAGTCAGCCAGATTAGGATGCTGACCAAGAGTTTGCGCCCCTTGCCGGAAAAACATAAAGGGTTGACCGATACTGAAACTCGATATCGTCAGCGCTACTTGGACTTGATGGTAAATGAAGACAGTCGCTTGATCTTCGTCCGGCGGGCAAAAATAGTGGATCAAATCCGCCGTTTTTTTGTGGATCGGGATTTTATGGAAGTTGAAACCCCGATGATGCAAACAACCCCTGGTGGCGCTACTGCTGCGCCATTTGTGACGCATTACAATGCGCTCAATACCGAGATGTATTTGCGCGTGGCGCCGGAGCTTAACTTAAAGCGCTTAGTCGTCGGTGGGTTTGAGCGGGTGTTTGAGATCAATCGAAATTTCCGCAATGAAGGCGTTTCAACGAAGCACAGCCCTGAATTTACGATGCTTGAGTTTTATTGGGCCTATGCGGATTACGAGGACATTATGAGCCTCACTGAAACCTTATTTCGGACAGTCGCCGAGCAGGTCCTTGGACGATTGACGTTCACCTATCAAGGCTGTGAGGTTGACTTTGGAAAGCCCTTTGCTCGACTCACGATGGCGGACGCGATTGTTGCCTATGTAGCGGATATCTCAAAAGAAGCGATCGCGACGCGGGAATCCGCTGAAGGGGTCGCGGGCCTGCATGGGATTAACGTGCCCTCGGACTGGGGGTTGGGGAAGATTCACCTCGCACTATTTGAAGCCTTGGTTGAGGATCAAATTAAGCAACCCGTATTTATTACCCAGCACCCGATCGAGGTCTCACCTTTGGCCCGCCGGAGTGATACCAATCCAGAATTAACCGATCGATTTGAGTTGTTCATCATGGGTAAGGAAATTGCCAATGGGTTCTCAGAGTTGAATGATGCCGAAGATCAAGCAGCTCGATTTAGAGCGCAAGTTGCAGCCAGGACGGCAGGCGATGAAGAGGCCATGCATTACGACGAAGACTATGTCACAGCGCTCGAATATGGTCTGCCGCCGACCGCAGGCGAAGGCATTGGGATTGATCGCTTGGTCATGCTACTCACAGATTCAGCGGCGATTCGAGATGTAATACTGTTCCCGCATATGCGTCCTAAAACCTAAGCTGTGATTCAAGGACAACTGCTTGAACCGGCTTGGCGAGCGCTTTTACTCAATGGTGCGATGCTGGATCATCTTGCCGGACTTGATGCGTTTTTAGACGCAACCCTTTCTGCGGGCGCCACGGTATACCCTAAGTCGGAGCGGTTTTTTAACGCGTTAAATGCTGTGCCGCCGTCACGGGTTAAAGTCGTGATCCTCGGACAAGATCCGTATCACAGTGAGGGTCTTGCCAACGGGTTTGCGTTTGCGGTGCCGCAATCGGTTAAGCCTCCGCCATCTTTGCGAAATATACTGAGCGAGGTGCGGCGCGACCTTGGGCAGAGTGAGGCGCCGTTGCCCCAGCACGATTTAATGCCTTGGGTTGAGCAGGGGGTATTGTTGCTCAATGCCGTGCTGAGCGTCTCGAAAGGCGTCGCGGGTTCCCATCACGGTCAAGGCTGGGAGCTTTTTACCGATGCTGTGATTGCGCACCTGGGCGCAAGGGTTGAGCCGACTGTTTTCATGTTTTGGGGGAAAGCGGCACAACGCAAGGTTTGCTTGGTCCAGCGGGATCATCATCTTGTTTTAACCGCGCCGCACCCATCGCCACTTTCTGTTTATCGGGGGTTTTCGGGCTGTGGCCATTTTTCACAATGCAATCGGTTCTTGATGAATCAGGCTCAACTGCCCATTGATTGGTGATAGGGATCGCACCCAAGGTTTACCAAACGTTGCTCGGCACGCGCTTGATTGCTGTTGGGGCCGGATGATGGACTCAAAAGAGGGCTTCTGCCCGAGGATACCTGCTGCGGATTCCGTTACAGAATAGGATGCGAGGGGTCCTTGGGTGCGCGGTGATCTGTTGAGGCCTTTTTGGCGCGGTTGCTGGTTGATGGCATCGGTGAAAGCCTGGATGCCAGAAAAGGTTCGAACGCCGCTGTGCGCTTAATCGATTCAAAAGGCGATGAGGTTCTATGATTGTAAGACAAAGGGCCTTGATTGAATGGTCAAGGACTGGGTCAAGACATCGGTTTGAATAACCACACTGCAATCGGTGGCAGCGCCTGTGGCGGAGGTGTTAATGACCTCGCCGCAAGGCTTGGCTGATCCCGCGTAGATCGGGTCGCCGGGTTGACAGGCGCCTTCGGCGGAGCCAACGCGAAAAACAGTTTTTGTTTTACCGCGATAATGAACCCGGGCTATGATTTCTTGGCCAAGGTAGCACCCTTTCTGAAAATCGATGCCACCGTTATCGGCCATGCCCAGCTCGAAGGGTTGATATTTTCCGGATTGCTGTTGATCTAACCATGCAAGTCCCGCGTGGATCTCCCGGGCCTTCCAAGTGTCAAGGTCAGATGAGGCGTGGATGGGCGCGCTTGTCCAAAGTTCATAGGCCTTCGGTCTCTGCGGAATCCTAACAGCCAGGCCGTAGGGTTCGGGCAATGCCTCATCGCAGCCAAAGCAGACGATGTCTTGAGAGCGGTCGATCAGGGTTGCTTTCGAAAATACGGCATATTTGGCTAGAAAATCTTTGATATAGGGCAGGCAAGTGCGTGACATCCGCAGCAGGATGCTGGGCTCATTTACCGGAGTGAGTACATGGGCCGTATCCAGGATGGCAACAAAGGTGGTTTCGACGCGTCCTTGGATATTGGTGATAGCGCCGTAAAGGGCCTGATTTTCCGTCAACCGTAGCAGATCGCAGGTACAATACCCCTGTAAAAATTTGACAGCATCACGGCCTCTGATTTCAAGAATACCTTGGTCTGTCAGGGCGGTTACAGTCATAAAATGGTCATCAAATTTAGGCGTTAAGGGCGGCGAGTGCTTCTACCTTGGTGGCAATATTACCAAAGTTATGAACTGGGTCAGCAAAAGATCGTAGATTAGAGGAAACCTCGGTTTTGTCAAAACTTTTGGTGAGTGGGCGCGCAAAGCACCGCGTCTAAAAGGGATCGCTTATCGCGATGGAGGGCTTTAGTTCAAGGCGCATGAGGTTGAAATCTGGGTTGGGCGCACGCTGGATAACACCGCCCGTTGCTCGGTGATGGCGCCAGTATGGTTTTCAAGTTGTGACGCCTGTACTGCGCTGGGTTAAACAAGGAGTGAATAAATGTCGCGTACACCTGCAGAGTTGAACAGAATCCGTTGGCGGTCCAGACGAGGTATGGCGGAGCTCGATATTTTGTTTTTGCCCTTTTTTGACGAGGTATTCCCCTTTTTGTCGGAAACCAGGCAAAACGCCTTTGTCCGTCTGTTGACGGAAGAGGATCCTGAGCTTTGGGAATGGTTCAGCGAACGTGCGACGCCTCAAGATCCGGCATATCTTGATTTGGTCACGTTGATTTTAGGGCGCGTGCAGCCCTGAAAGGCCCTCGTTTTGAAGCTGCTTGTCAACAAAACCCGAAAGGGGGTCACGGCTTTGTGTTTGACCTGCAGTTCAATCATGACCAATGGCAGTTATGGGGTGGCATGAGCGGCTTGCTCGCAACGGTCATGGTTCTGCCGATGATCGATTTATCACAGTCTTGGGTGGTCGGTGCTTGGCTGACCTTCTTTATCGTGCAAGTCGCCCAAAGAGCGTGGGCGGGGTTGCGAGGGCCATCGATTGCCGGCGTTTATTTTGACGGTCGGGGGTTCCGCGCGCGGTTCAAGGATGGTTCTGTGGAAGGGTGTACGCTCGAATGCCCAGTCATGCTCCCAGTTGGGTTTTTATTGCGCCTAAAAACCGTCTCTGCCGAGCAGTACGCTGTACCGGTTTTGAAAGCGGATACCGACCCTTGCGCGTACCGTCGCGCAAGGGTTTGGTTGCGATTTTATCCGAAGTAATTGGTTGGCATCAGAATGGTCTCAGTGGCGTCACGGCTTTGATTTGGATGATCAAGGTTATAGTGCAGGCCTCGACTTTCCTTTCGACTCAAGGCGGAGCGAACAATTAATTCAGCGACCTGTGCGAGATTCCGAAGCTCAAGCAGATCTCGGTTGATGGTGTGATGGGCGTAATAGTCGTTGATTTCTTGTTGCAATAACTGAATGCGTCGCTGGGCTCGTAAGAGCCGACGATCAGATCGAACGATCCCAACATAGTCCCACATGAGTCGTCGAAGCTCCTCCCAGTTATGGGCGAGGATGACGTCCTCCCGAGAGCGCGAGACCTGGCTATCATCCCAGCGTGGGATGGGATTGACCGGGCGCTTTGGGTGAGGCGCTTGTCGGATGGATTGCGCCGCTGCTTGGCCAAAGACCATGCATTCGAGCAAGGAGTTGCTGGCCATCCTATTAGCACCATGCAATCCGGTATAGCTGACCTCCCCAATGGCATAGAGGTTGTCAATGTCGGTTCGCCCGCTGAGATCGGTAACGACGCCGCCGCAGGTATAGTGCGCTGCGGGCACAATAGGGATCGGGGCTTGGGTTAAATCAAAGCCATGGCTAAGACATCGCTCGTAGATGTTTGGGAAGTGAGATCGAATCAAATCATCATCTTTATGGCTGATGTCGAGCAGCACAAAATCACAGCCCAAGCGTTTCATTTCAAAATCAATGGCGCGGGCTACGATGTCTCGAGACGCAAGCTCACCGCGTGGATCAAAGTGTTCCATAAAAGGCGTGCCGTCAGGGAGTAGAAGCCTTGCGCCTTCCCCTCGAAGTGCTTCCGAGATCAAAAAAGACTTGGCCGTCGGATGGTAAAGACAAGTGGGATGAAATTGATTGAACTCAAGGTTTGCGACCCGGCACCCTGCGCGCCAAGCCATTGCGATCCCATCACCGGATGCCGTGTCGGGGTTGCTGGTGTACAGATAAACTTTGCTGGCGCCGCCGGTCGCGAGGACCAAATTTTGACAGGACAACGTCTGCGTCTCGGCCGTCTTGAGGTTTAGAGTGTGGACGCCGCAGCAATATTTTGACGATTCACCCAATTGATCACTGGTAACGAGGTCAATCGCGATTTGGTCCGTGAAAAACTCAACGCCTTTGCGTTCACTCAGCGCCTCAGCGAGTCGTTCGGTGATCTCGCGGCCGGTGGCATCTGCTGCGTGGATCACCCGGCGGTGAGTGTGTCCGCCTTCCTGGGTCAAGTGAAATTCTGAACGACCACTATTGCTAACGCGGGTGTCAAAGTTTACCCCGAGGGTCACGAGCCAATCGATGATACCGGGGCTTTGCTCGACCACGAAGGCCACAGTCTCTGGGTTACACAGGCCGTCTCCTGCAACAAGGGTGTCGTCAATGTGCGCGGCAATGCTGTCATATTCATCGAGAACGGCCGCAACCCCGCCTTGCGCGTAGTAGCTGGAACCCTCGAGCGGGGCCTCTTTGCAAAGCATTGCAATGCGGTAGTCATCGGGTAAGTTCAGCGCCAGGGTCATGCCGGCGGCGCCGCTGCCAATGATAATAACGTCAAAATGATCTGAATTAGGCGTGAGCACGGAGGATGTCCTGTCTGATTAAGGTGATGTCAGTGGGGCCGCGGCGAGGCATGGAAGCTAGATATTATCAATTCAGTCAAGAGATTGTGTAAAATACGGCGAAACGCGAACCTAGATTGAAATGCGTGGTCAAAAGGTTTACTGAAGCATCGCGGTAAGGAATAGGGTTTGTTTTGAAATCTGAGCACGAATCTGACCAGCGGCTGGTTCTAAGAGTCCAGCACGGGGACAAACGTGCCTTCGATGTGTTGGTTTTAAAGTACCAGCAGCGAATTGCGAGTGTTGTCTCACGCTATTTGCGAGATCAAGATGAAGTCGCTGATGTGACCCAAGAGGCCTTTATCAAAGCCTATCGCGCATTGGCGAATTTCCGGGGTGACGCGCAGTTTTATACTTGGCTCTATCGAATCGCAATCAATACGGCAAAAAATCATCTCGTTGCCAAATCTCGGCGGCCGCCGAATACGGATAAAGACATTAGCGACGGGGAATTTTCCGAGAATTCAGTTGTCTTAGAAACAGAGGATCAGCCCGAAACGTTGCTGGCACGGGATCAATTGCAGACGGTCATTTTAGCAGCGGTGGAGGATCTCCAGGAGGATTTAAGAACGGCCCTCATGCTACGGGAGTTTGATGGGTTAAGTTATGAAGAAATCGCTGAAATAATGGCTTGCCCCGTTGGTACAGTGCGGTCAAGAATATTCAGAGCTCGGGAAACGATCGAGAAAAAAATGGCTCAGATGGGGTAAGCCGGGCCACAAACAGCACGGAGTAAAACGGCGTTGCTTGGAAAAAACGGCGGTGCTTGTAAAACAGCGGCGCTCCTATGACAGCGGTTTCAACAACAGTGGCAACGAGCAGCGAATGACGTTGGCAAGAATGAAGGTCTTTTTATGAATGGTGATGAGAAAGCAACCCTGTCGGCGCTGATCGATGGCGAGTCAGACTCACTCGAGGAACGCCGGTTTCTTCGGGATCATGATCCTGCGCTCGCGATCGAAACCGTTCAGCATTGGCAATTGATCGGGCGCGTGCTCCGACGGGACCAAGGTGTTGATGCGGATTTGGCAGCGCAGCAAGCGCTGTTTCGCCGAATTCAAGCCGAGGTTGCTGCTGAGGCTGATGAGCTTGCGGTCTCTGAGAAGAAATCTTTTTCCTTGGGTCGTCCTTGGATCTATGGGCTTGCGGCATCCGTCCTGATTGTTGCGCTGGCGGCTTTTATCGTCCCAAGCTTGCAAACTCCGACGCCAACGCTTGGGCCGAGCCAAGCCGCTGTGCAGGCGCCGGTTGATCAGCGTCAAAGCGTGGCCTTGGCTGCGTTTAATACAACCGATGCAAGTGAGGTCGCGTTTGACGAGATGCGTGCCAATCCAGATTTAAAAGCTTTAGATGAAGTTGGGCGCGCGCAGTTACGGGCTTATCTCAAGCAGCATGATGAATTATCGCAATTGGGTTCTAGGCAGGTCTTTGTCAATTACCCTTCGTCTACTTCTTCAAATTAACCGGTAAGGTCGATCGAGATGGTAACGCTTGTTTTCAATCGGCTGTTGTCGAATTTAGGATTAGGTATTCTGACCACTGTTTTCGTCTGCTCAACTCTGGCGGAACAAACAGGAGTCGCGACGCCTAAGTCTAAAGAACAGATTGAAAACAAAAAAACGAACGGGACTGAACACTTGGACGTTGCAAGTCCCGAGTATTGGTTAGAGAAAATGGCCTTGGCTTTTAGTCATGAGACCTACGCAGGCACTTTTACCTATATTCGAGGTAAAGAATTCAACACGATGCGAATCGTTCACGATGCGTCAGGCGACACGGTTCGAGAGTCAATCCTGAAGCTTAACGGGCCAAAGATTGATATCCGGCGCTTGCAAGATCAAATTATTTGTTATCACGATGCCAACAACCCGGGAGACCTTCGGCATCACGTGCTGCTCGGGCCGTTTAGTCAATCGTTTACAGCCTTGATCAGCGAGTCCAGTGATTTTTATCATATCGAGCTTCACGGTGAGGACCGTATCGCCGATCGGCAAGCAATCAGATTATCGATTCAGCCGGTTAATGCGGATCGATTTGGTTACCTGCTGTGGCTGGATTACCAAACTGGATTGTTGCTCCAATCTCATTTAGTCGAGCGTGGCCGAGTGAAGGAGGTCTTTGCGTTCGCTGACATCGATTTTATGCCGGATACGCAATTACTGATGACGGCGATTGATCCCGATCAAACGGTAAGCCATCGCTTAGCCGATGATTTTATTGATCAAAATGCGAAACCCAGTTTCAAAGTAAAGTGGTTGCCCGACGGTTTTAAGGTGGTCCGCCAGTCCGGCAATCGACTACATTTTAGCGATGGGATCGTGACCTTCTCAGTTTTTCTTGAGGCTCAGCGCGGGCTGCCGAATCTCGCAACAGAAGTCGAAGGGCGAACCATCGTGACGCGCGCGTTGGGACAAAGCAAAGGTCAGGTTACGATTATTGGCGGCTTACCGGTGACGACGGCCCAAAGACTTGCCGAGTCTGTGGAACCAATCTTATATTGAAGGTTGACCGTACCAGAGTGATTCGTTTTTGAAACCCAGCAATAATCAAGGCACCGGATTTTGACGTCAACTTTGACAATTCCGGCTCAGTTGGTCACCGATGAAAACAATATCCGGGTGGCGGAGGTCGCAAGTGGACGTTCGTGTGCCGGTTGCCACAAAGCGGGCTGCCAGGCGAAAGCACACCGTTTCCCGGTTGACACCTCGCTCAGTGAAGGCCCGGTGGGTGTGGATATCAACGCACTAGACTTTGGGTTGCTACTGGCGAACTCGCTCGGACTGCCGCTAATGGGGTTGCTGCTCGGCGCCGGGCTCGGACGTTTTTGGGGGGTGCAGGAAGGGCTGCAGTTGGGGCTCGCTATCGTTGGTCTGGGCGTTGGTATAGTGAGTTGTCGCGCCTATTCGCAATCATTGATCCGTATTCGTAGGAAAGAGGAAGTGTCGTGTTCGTCATGAAAAAAATTATTTTAGGCAGTTTTTTTGTGCTGCTGAGCGCCCTCAGCCTTTCTAGTCAGGCGCAAACCAGTTTGCCAGACTTTACAAGCCTGGTAACGGATGCGTCGCCCGCTGTCGTGAACATAACGGCAACTCGAAAAGCCCCTGCCTTGCCCGAGAGCGATCAAAAGGAAGTGCCGGAGATGCTCCGGCGCTTCTTTCGGGACTATCAGCAGCGTGGAACGCCACGGCCAGCAACCGGCTCCGGGTTCCTAATTTCATCAGATGGTTACGTGCTGACCAATCACCATGTAGTTCAGGATGCGACCGAAATCATCGTCGCCCTGAGCGACCGCCGTGAGCGAGAGGCTGTGTTGATCGGCGCCGATCCGGTTTCAGATTTGGCGCTTTTGAAAATCGATGCAGTAGATTTACCGGTTGTAACAATTGGTTCCTCTCAATCGCTCAAAGTCGGCGAGTGGGTCATGGCCATTGGATCACCCTTCGGCTTTGAGCTGTCGGTGACAGCTGGAATTGTGAGCGCCAAGGGCCGGAGTTTGCCAGATGACCTTGGCAACTATGTTCCGTTTATCCAAACCGATGTTGCGATTAACCCCGGCAATTCAGGTGGGCCTTTGTTTAACCTAGACGGGAAAGTGGTCGGAATTAATTCCCAGATTTTTACCCGCTCAGGGGGCTTTATGGGGTTGTCTTTTGCGATTCCAATTGATGTGGCGATGGAGGTGGTGGCGCAACTCAAAGAGAAGGGCTCGGTCTCGAGGGGCTGGTTGGGTGTTCAAATCCAACGGGTAGACCGTGATTTAGCAGAGTCGTTTGGCTTGGATCGAGCCGCGGGCGCGCTCGTGACACGGGTGTTCGCCGACAGTCCAGCCGCGGCGGCGGGTGTGCGCGAAGGGGATATTATAGTCGAATTTGGCGGGCGGGTGATCGATCTGTCTTCTGACCTGCCCCATGTCGTCGGGCGGTTTAAAGCCGGTTCGGAGACGCACCTTGTGGTGGAACGTGCCGGGGCGTCAGTCAAATTGGCGGTCAAGGTGGGTGAACTCGATGCGGCAGACGCAGCGCCAGCGGACACGGGATCCAGAGCAGAACCCACTCAGAATCGGTTAGGTCTGGAGGTTCAGGTGCTGAGTGCGGAGGAAAAAGTTGCCCTTGATGCCGCGCAAGGGGTTTTGGTGATTGCGGTCGGACAAGGCCCAGGTGAGGCGGGGAATATAAACGTCGGCGATGTGATCACCACGATCAACAGCCAATGGGTGGACTCCGTGACAGAGTTCAACACCGTGATGGCGAGCCTGCCAGTGGGCGTCGCTGTGCCTGTTCGAATCATTCGGGCAAAGCAGCCGCAGTTCATCGCCATAAAAATTGATCCGTAGCAGTAAGATCCGGGAAGTCTGATGGCGAAATCCAGCGATTTCCATTAGACTCCGGCGCATTTCCAAGGGTTAGTAGCGTTTTGATGGATCCTAAATTTATCCGAAATTTTTCGATTATCGCCCATATAGATCATGGGAAATCGACCCTGGCTGACCGCTTTATTCAGCTTTGCGGTGGCTTGAGTGAACGAGAAATGGCGAGCCAAGTACTCGACTCGATGGATATCGAAAGAGAGCGTGGAATCACCATTAAAGCGCAAAGCGTCTCCTTGAGTTATCCCGCAGCCGACGGTCAGGTTTACCAGCTCAATATCATTGATACCCCCGGACATGTCGACTTCAGCTATGAAGTCTCCCGCTCCATGGCAGCCTGTGAGGGCGCTTTGCTCGTCGTTGATGCAGCCCAAGGGGTCGAAGCACAGTCGGTTGCAAATTGCTACACAGCGGTTGAGCAGGGGCTTGAGGTTCTACCGGTCTTGAACAAAATTGATTTACCCCAAGCCGAACCAGAGCGGGTTTGTCAGGAAATTGAAGAAATTATTGGGATTGATGCCAGTGCGGCGATTTCGGTCAGTGCCAAAACCGGTGTTGGGGTGCAGGACTTGTTGGAAAGTTTGATTGAGCTGATCCCGCCACCAAAAGATTATCGAGAAGAGCCTCTCCAAGCGCTGATCATCGACTCCTGGTTTGACAATTATTTGGGTGTGGTATCGCTCATTAAAGTGATTAAGGGCCGGATCAAAAAGAAAGATAAGTTTATCATTCATTCAACCGGCAAGACCCACCAAGCCGATGCGGTTGGCATCTTTACGCCCAAGCGGACCGAAACCGACAGTCTTGCGTCAGGGGAAGTGGGCTTTGTCGTGGCCGGGATTAAAGAAGTGCGAGGCGCACCCGTTGGGGACACCATTGTGAGCCCGGGTGCTGGCACCGAGGCCCTGCCTGGCTTTGAACGGGTGAGCCCGCAAGTTTATGCCGGCATGTTTACGGTCAGCGCAGATGATTTTAACAATTTTCGAGATGCCCTGGAAAAACTCACACTAAATGATGCGTCGTTGATCTATGAGCCAGAAAGCTCCGATGCCTTGGGCAGCGGGTTTCGTTGTGGGTTTCTAGGCATGCTCCATATGGAGATCGTGCAGGAGCGGTTGGAGCGGGAGTATGACCTAGACCTGATTACGTCCGCGCCAACGGTGGTCTATGAGGTGCTCACAAAAAATGATGAGGTCATTAGTGTTGATAATCCATCGCAGCTACCGGACATGGGTAGTATTCAGGAAATGCGAGAACCGATTGTCTTAGCCAATATCTTGGTGCCTTCGGAGCATTTAGGCAGCGTGATTATGTTGTGCGAGGAGCGACGGGGTGTCCAAAAAGACATGCAGTTTGTGGGTAAACAGGTTTCTTTAGCGTATGAGCTGCCAATGAATGAAGTGGTTCTGGATTTCTTTGACAGAATTAAATCAGTATCTCGCGGGTATGCCTCATTAGATTATAGCTTTGTGCGGTTTCAAGCTGCTAAGTTGGCGCGCTTAGATGTTTTGATCAATGGCGATCGAGTCGACGCCTTGGCCATTATCGTTCATACCGAAGACTCCAGAAGTAAAGGCATGGCCCTTACCAGTAAGATGAAGGAACTGATTCCAAGGCAAATGTTTGATGTGGCGATTCAAGCCGCGATCGGTGGACAGATTATTGCGCGCCAGACGGTTAAAGCACTTCGAAAAAATGTCACAGCGAAATGCTATGGTGGCGATATCACCCGAAAGAAGAAACTGCTCGAGAAACAAAAAGCGGGCAAACGAAGAATGAAACAGGTTGGTAGTGTTGAAATTCCGCAAGAAGCTTTTTTAGCGGTACTGAAAGTCGACCGCTAAGGGTGTTCCGGCCAAGGAGGCAAGGCAATGGATTTGAGTATTAACTTCCCCTTGATTTTGGTTCTGTTAACCGGAGGTTGCGGCCTGGTTTGGTTGTTTGAAGTGTATTGGCTTGCACCTCGGCGACCGAAAGCCGAGGGCAACCCAGATCAAAGCAATCTGGCACAACCTGCGGTTGTGGAATATGCGATCTCCTTTTTTCCCGTACTGTTGTTTGTTTTGGTCTTGCGTTCTTTCCTCGCGGAGCCATTTCAGATTCCTTCAGGGTCCATGATTCCAACACTTGAAGTGGGTGACTTTATTTTGGTGAATAAATTTGCCTATGGCATTCGGTTGCCGGTTGTTGGGACAAAAGTGTTTGAGGTTGGCGAACCGGCTCGCGGTGATGCGATGGTGTTTATTCCGCCCCATCAAGACGACTATTTCATCAAGCGCGTGGTGGGGCTCCCGGGCGACCGGGTTCGGTACCAAAATAAGGTGCTTTTTATTAATAATATTGAGCAGGTGCAAACCTACCTTGGGCAAGTGCCGAACACTCGGCCAGAACAATTGCGATTTAGCGAGGTATTTGGGTCGTCGCAACATGAAATCCATCGAAACCAGTATCAGGATGCGAGAGTCCAAGAATGGTTAGTGCCCAGCGGCCATTATTTTATGATGGGCGACAACCGTGATCAAAGTAGCGATAGTCGGTATTGGGGCTTCGCCTCGGAAGATAAGATTGTCGGTAAAGCCTTCGCAGTCTGGCTGCACAAGGAGCCAGGACTCTCTATGCCTAATACCTCCCGAAACGGTTGGATAGAATAAGGTAGTGGTGATGACCTCTTTTAAGAAGATGCAAGGGTTGGCCGTTAGTGAAGTCCTGATTTGGTTATCGATCTGTATCGCCGTGGGTTCGATTGGCGCTAAATTTGTGCCAATCTATTTAGATCATCAAACGGCGCTTTCGATTGTGGAAGACCTCGCGCAAAGCGCAGCGACGGCTCAATTAGAATCTGATGCGCTGCAAGCAATGATTGAACGGCGGTTTAAATTGAACAACCTGCACGATTTCATCAAAGAAAGTCGATTCGAATTAGAATCGGATCGGTCGGTTGTGCACCTGCAATACGAGGTGCGTGGGGATTTGGTGGTGAATATAGACTATGTCATCGCCTTTGATGACTCGATTCGATTAGACGATTGATATTTTGGCGGCCCAAGACAAGCTAGATCAACTACAAGCGCAATTAGGATACGTTTTTACCGACGTTACCCGTCTCAAATTAGCGCTGACCCATCGCAGCGCCGCAGGGATTCATAATGAGCGTCTAGAGTTTCTGGGCGACGCCGTTTTGGAGCTTGTCGTAACCCATCGGTTGTATCAGCAGTTTCCGGGGGTTGATGAAGGTCGGTTAAGCCGATTTCGAGCG
>Ga0208972_1000482_pt1 | contig 14892 bp, 11 predicted proteins | sample AOAMet_48_BLW_10_2_FD_188232 | JGI IMG/M metagenome (GOLD analysis project Ga0208972, IMG submission 188232) | Ammonia-oxidizing marine microbial communities from Monterey Bay, California, USA - CAN11_48_BLW_10 (SPAdes) | ecosystem: Environmental > Aquatic > Marine > Intertidal zone | place...
CTAACAAATAAATTATAGTACGTAACACTTTTTGTTAGAGCCCAAAGATCTTTATACTTTTTTGCACCTAATAACCTGCCTCCAAGAATATTACCAGCAGCACCATAACCATCAATAAAAAATGCTGAAAATAACCAAAGATTAATTGCTATGGTATGAGCGGCAATAAATTCTTTTCCTAATGAAGTTGCTTCACGAACTGCTATTAGTAAGGCTATGTTTAATGCAACTGATCTAATAAATAAATTAAAGCTCATAGCGACCAAACGATTAACTTCAGGATGAATTTTTCTTTTTAATTTCAAAGAAATATTAGTTTTGGTTATCAATAAAAGTAATGCTAAAAGCGCCATCACTAATTGTGCGATTAAACTAGCCCAGGCTGCTCCTTTTACACCCATTGGCTCGATAAAATCTTCTAAACCATAGACAAAAATAAAATCCAAACCAACATTAATAATTGCACCAATTGAAGCGATTATCATTGGCCAAAAAGTATTTTGCAAACCTCTAAAAATACCAAAAATAGCAAAGGTGAATAAGGTTAAAGGAAATCCCCAAATGCGGATATAATAGTAATCTTTACTAAACTCTAAAATTTTTCCTTCAGCTCTTAAAAACAACAATATATTCTCAATAAAAAAATAGGTAGAAAATAACAGAATAAAACTTAACAATACATTAAATAATATTGCTTGGGCCGGAAAATTGGTTATTTTTTTTAAATTACCAGCTCCTAAATTTTGTGAAATAATTGCCGAAATCGCACTCCGTGTTTGTGCTAAAATCCATATAATTGTTGAAATAAAAGATCCTACGATTCCAACAGCTGCTAAAGACTCTGTGCCAAATTCAGCAATGTTACCAACTACTGCAGCATCTGTTGAAGATAATACCGGCTCTGCAATTCCTGCAATAATAGCGGGTAATGCTAATTGTTGAATTCTTTTAAATGAAATATCTATTTTTTGCATAACCTTTCGTAGCAATAAAAAGGAAAATCACTTTGCTTTGGGAAATGAATTTCTCCTAATCTTTTGTATCCACGAATTTCATAAAATTTTTGGTTTCTAGAATTCTTGCTAAAGGTATCCAATCTGATAGAAATATATTTGTTTTCTATGGCAAATCGTTCTGCGAAATCCATTAATATTTGAGCAAATCCCTCGCCTTGTTTTTTTGGGTGTATTGCCAGTCTATGAATATATAGGTTATTGTCATTTACAGTAAGCCAATTTATTGGAATATATTCAGTATCCATAGTGGGAGTTAAAACCATACAGCCTATTAAAGAATCATCAGAAATAAAAACATATAATTCGTTACGTTTAATATCATTTTCAAAAGCATCTTTTGAAGGATATTCTTCATTCCATTGAAATATATTTTGTCTAATCATATCCTTTGCACAAGCCTTTGTGATTGCTAATATCATAGGTATTTCTTCTTTTTTTGCTAATCGAATCATTTATTAGGTGTATTTTTGCGTATAATTATTTAATTCGAATTTAATGAAAAATATTCTTGTACCTGTTGGTTCGTCAGAAAATGGTATTAACAATTTAAAGTACGCTATAAATTTTGCCTCTATAAGTGGTGCAACTGTATATTTAATCAAAATTAATAAAGAATACGCTAGAATAGGAGGTATTAAGGAAGTAGATCAATTTGAACTTTACAAAAGCGGAAAATTATTAAGTAATATTATAAATAGTGTCAACGCGAAGGGTATTAAGGTAATAACAAAACCTATTAAGGGAGATCCTTTTGTTGCTATAAAAAAAATTTCAAAGGAATTTGATATTGATTTAATTATTACATCCCCACAAAGTGTAGAAATTAATGATAAAATTTATTTAGGAACTATTACCGCTAAACTTTTAAAGCAAACAGAAATTCCATTATTAATCGTACCAAAAAACTATTTATTTAGAAAATTTGCTTCTATTTTAGTTGCTTTTAAAAATGGACATTTTGAAAAGGAAAATGTATTATTACCAATTTATGACATGGTGAGCATATTTAATTCTAAAATTAATTTATTACAAGTAATAACCCCAGAAACTGTTGAAGCACAATTAAAGATTGACCAGGAATTATTAGACATTAAAAATACTTTAACAACCACAAAAAACGCGACTACTTTTCAAGGAGTTTTAGAGCATTTTCAGTCTCATGACCCAGATATGCTATGTGTAATTAGAAGGAAAAGAGGCTTCTTTAAAAAATTATGGGAGAAAAACAGTGTATTAAAACGTGATTTTCATACCAGTATCCCATTACTAATTTTAAGTGGGAATTTATAAAAATCTATCTATTTACTTAATTAAGTAGAAACTTAGCACGGATAACTAAACTAAAATAGTTAAATTATAGGCTCTCAATTCCTATATTCTGAATAACAAAAATAGTTAATTACTAATTTTAAACCACTTTAGCATCCAACCTAATATTACCCGATTATAATGTGATAGAAGGTTATTGGAAGCATTCCAAATAGAGCAATGCATCCCCAAGTAATCAGTTCATTTTTATACCTTCGAACCGCACTGGTAATATATGTTTCTTGATTTGTCATAACTATTTATTTTTAATTTTTATTGATTTTAAGACTACAAAAAAATATTTACAAAGTATAGATAGTAAGATCTTAAAGTCAATAAATTGTAATTACTTAACCAGTGATTACAAAATCATCGGCTACTTCACTTTTTCTTAAGAAATAAAGGATTCCTTTATCACTGTAACGGTGAATGTCAAAAACTTTTTTTACACCATCAGTATTATAAAACTGAATTATTTTTTTGTTTATTAATTTTTCTTCATTCATAATAATAGATTTTTTCTTAGAATTAATCATAATATATAATTTAATATTGCATTATTTAATTAACATTTTAATTACAATTTTAGCAATTTTATCGTTAATACGCAAATTATATAGTTTAAATTATATTTATTTTAACATATAAGGTGTTAATCTATTTATCTTGAATTTTAATACGAACAAATTTACTACAGCATTTTAGTTTAAAATATGACATATGTCACTTTTGCCTAAATAAATTTAATTTATCATTTTCACCTTAGAATATAATTTTTGAAGAATACTATTATATAATTAGATATTAATTTAGAAATAGCGCTATTCATCCCAACTATCTAGAAGATCGATGATATAATAATAACGTTTAATGCATAATAAAAGTGGTTTTATAGTTCAAAATTAACTGAACAATAAACCTGTTTAATAGCCTTATTAAAATAAATTATGAATAATTAGTGCTAAATTCAGATATATAAATATATTTACGCTGTAATATAAAAAACAAATACCTTATGGAAATTATAGATAAAGCCTTAGAGTTTGAGACAAGAAAACTTTCTTTTCAAACCACAAGTGACAGAATAGTTGCTTCTAGAGAGGTGAAATCACTTATTTTAGGTGTAAATGAAATCTATAAAGAGAATCAAGACCCTGAATTAATGGATTTAATGAAGCGCCTAACTGTTATTAAAAAGAAAATAGAAGTTAGATTAAAAGGACGTTCTCAAAGCTAATTAGTTATCTCTTTTCAAAAAAATAATAGATTTTTCTACTACTTTTTGTAACTCTTTTGGAAGTTTGCTTTCTTTCCAAGGATGTATAGTTCCAAAGGAATGATCTCCAAATTTAATTATTTCTAATTCACTTTTTGAATTCCATTGATGTAACATTTTTGCTTCCACTTCAGTTACGGTAGTATCATCACTCCCTTGTATTATTAATAATGGTACATTTAACTTTTGAACTGCCAATTTTATAGTTAACCGTTCTTCATTAGCAGCAAAATCTTGGAAAAACTGAAAATTATGAGGCATTAATTGTTTAGTTCTTGAATTTTCAATGTAGGTAATTCCCTTTTCTTTCCAATCATTAAATTGAACTGAACCAATCATAAATCTAGCTTTAAAATCACTTACTCCTGCCCAGGTAATAACATTTCTAATTTTTAGATTTTCAGATGCTTTTATAAGTATGATTCCTGCTCCCCTACTATGAGCTATTAAGGAAATGGCTTTTGAATTAAGTTCGTTTTCAAAATCAATTGTAGAAGAAATAAAATTTATCACAGCCTCTAAATCATCTAATTCATTGCTGAAATTATTTTGTGCGAATGCTTCTAAATCTGGAAAGTCTATTGGATTTTGAACAGTCCCCCCATTGTGAGAAAAATTGAATTTTAAGAAAAAATATCCTTCTTCAGCAAACCGTTCCGCTACTAAATCCCAAGCTCCCCAATCTTTATATCCCTTATATCCGTGACAAAAAATAATTAATGGTTTTGGTTTAGTATCAGCTTTATAAAAAACATCATAAACAATCGTTTTTTTACCCTTCCTATGCAGCAATAAGTTTTTATTTATGATCATATTTAAATTTTCTTTTCTATAAAAGGTATTTCTCTATTACAAATCTCAAGAATTAGTTTCTTTAACTCGTGGGTAAAATCATTTAAGGTCTCAATATTAATAATTGTCTGATTTGGTTTTCCTTTTATTGCAAATTTCATAAAACCATTTTTTAATCTTTTAAATGAAATTATACCCGCTTCAGCAATTTTAAAAGACTTATTTTTATTAATCATTAATGAATATGCAAGCACTTGAACTATTTTACTAAATTTATAATCTGAAGTTACATGTTCCCAATCTTGTATTTCTAAATTTGAAGACTCAACGATTCCAGTTTTATAGTCTATAATTCTAAGCATTCCATTAAATTCATCAACACGATCTACTTTACCATGTATATTAACTGGAAATTCCAATTCGGGAATTGGTATAGAAAAGGAAAGATTACTTTCGATACTGATTATTTTAATTTCATTTCCTTTTTCAATTTCAGTAATTTCAAAATTTATAAAATTTAATACAAAATATTTAGCCACTTCAAATATGACAAGGTTTTTACCTTTTTTATAATTTCCACCTTTGAATGATTTTTGAAATTGTTTTTCAATTTCTATATCAATTTTTAGTTTCATTTTCATTAAATGTTCAACTGTTAGCTTTTGACCCTCGAAAGGCTTATAAAATACCTCTAAAGCATCGTGAACGATTGTTCCTAAAGTATTAGCAGCTACAGTTTCTTCTATTTGTTCAAATTCTTTGACTCCTAATATCTTTTGATAATAAAAATCTATTGGATTTCGTATATAGGATGTTAGAGCAGATGGAGAAAAACCTTTTTTGGCAATTTCTTGAATCCTCTCCATAACTGCCTTGGTTTTTATTATACTTTTATTCTGAGTTTCAAAAACCTTTATTGTTGGGCTTATTATTTCACTATTTTGATGGTGACTTGGATTTTTATCAATCTCTAATTGGGTTATAAATCTACTTTTCTCACCAGTGTTTAATCCGTCAGAAAAATTATTGTACAATAATGTTATATTTTTTGCCCTGTGCAATAATCTATAAAAATGATAGGTATAAATAGCATCCTTTTCGCTGTAGGTTGGAAGGTGGAATTCTTTTTTTAAATCGTAAGTAATAAATGAATTATTTGATTTCCCAGAAGGCAAAACACCTTCGTTGACTGAAATCATTATAATATTTTTAAAATCGAGGACTCTTGTTTCTAAAACACCCATTATTTGTAATCCATTATAAGCATCTCCTTGATAATCTAGTGTGGTAGTTGCAACAATTTCAGTAAATAATTTTTGAACTGTTTTTATGCTATTAAAGTATTCAAATTTATTATTCAAAGATTCTATTTTAAGGAATGCTGTATAAACTTGATAAAAAGTAACACGCTCGATAATTGTTGTGGCTGTATTTTTTAACTGAAAAATTAGTTTTATACACAAATTAATAGCAACTGAGCTATCGTCATTCCAATCCTTAAAAAGCAATGATATCATTGCTGCAGCTTTTAAACTAGATAACTCTAAAAGTATTGGGAGTGATAAATAAGTTAAATTATTTTTTGTAATTAATTCGATTAATTGAGTTGAGTCAGGATATAACTTTGATACTATGGGATGATTTAAAATAGATATAACCTCTTTATAATGGTACCTACCACTAGAGTTGTCGTGTATTAATAATAACTTACTAAAAAAAACACTTATGGGAAACGATTTTAAAGAAACTCCCATTGTAATATTTATTTTTTTTACATTATTTGGAAGGGATTGTAATAAAGGATTTAATAAGTTTTCATCTGCAAGAACTACCGCGGTATTTTTTAATTCTTGATCACTTATTTTTGAAAGTAATTCGCCCACATATTTTACTTGACTAATATTTTTTTGAGCTTCTATAAAGCGAAAATATTTTTCTTTCTTAAAATTAGTTGAAATGAAATTAGGTTGATTTGTTTTATAGTAATTCCATTCGGAAAAATATTTTTTTAAAAAATAGGAAGCACTATGTGATTTTTTTTTAAAAAAATGTTCGTCTACATCCCAATATGCTTTAGCATCACTATTTTCAAGTAATTCTTGAATTATTGTTTGTTCGGCATTATTCAAAGCATTAAATCCTATAAAAACATGAGGTGTATCTATTTTTGTTTTTTTGTAATGGTTAATATTTTCAGAAGCTTCTCTATAAACAATTCCCTGATATCCAATATTCTTATTTAAAAGAGTTTTTTTTAAGGTTTCGTAAAAACTAGATAAACTATTCCAAAACTTTAAATAATTTTCAATTAATTCTGTTTTTTCGTCTTGTACATACCAATAATTAATGTCCTGGATACTGCTCAGATAATTAAAAAATGGTTTTGTTGGGATTAGATAACGATCAATTTCATTAAAATCGTTTAATAATGTATTTGCCCAGGTTGCATATACATCAAAACTATCTTTATCTTGATTGGGAGAAGTCTTTAAATAAACTATATAGCTTTCAAAAAGTAATTCAGTACTGTCAATAATTTTTATATTAGAAACCTCTTCTATAAATTCTTCTATACTTATAATTTTGGGAGCAAAACTAGTTTTATTATTATGAGATTTTAAGTAGTTTAATAAAAATCCACAAGCTCTTTTACTTGGAAGAATAATGGTAAGCTTAGATATATCATGGTAATCTTTTTTTATTTTTATAAGGGTTTCCTCTAGAAATGTAATCATCCTATAAAAATAAAAAACGTCCCGATAATATCGGGACGTTTATAATAAAATTTTATATTTTATTTATGATACTAGTTTTTGTCTAGACTAATTTCAACTCTACGGTTACCAGCTCTACCTTCTCTAGTTTTATTAGTATAAAGTGGATTAGATTTACCAAATCCTTTAGAAGTTAATCTGTCATCCGCTATACCATTTTCTTGTAAGTAATTTTCAACAGCTAATGCTCTAGCAGTAGACAACTTATCGTTTAGTTCTACACTACCAAAACTATCACAATGTCCTTCAATTAGAAATTTAGCATTAGGATATTCTTTCATAATTGCAATAATATCATTTAATACACCATTGGATTGTTCTTTTATTGTTGATTTATCTACATCGAATAAGATTGTTTTAGCATAAGAATTTAATGCTGTTTTTATTGCCTCAGTTACTTCAGGACAACCAGAGTTTGCAACAGTTCCTGCAACATCTGGACATAAGTCATCTTTGTCTGCAACACCATCACCATCACCATCTGCCCAAGGGCATCCATTGTTTGCTATTGGACCAGGTACTAAAGGACATTCATCTAAATTATCTGGAAGACCGTCTCCATCAGTATCAGGACAACCGTCAAATTCTGGTAATCCAGGTAATAAAGGACAAGCATCTAAGATATCAGGTATTCCATCTCCGTCAGTATCAGGACATCCATTAAATTCTGGTAATCCAGGTGTATAAGGACATTCATCATACCTATCTTCAATTCCATCTCCATCAGTATCAGGACATCCATTAAATTCTGGTAATCCAGGTGTTTCAGGACATTCATCTTCGTAATCATAAATCCCGTCTTCGTCAGTATCTTTTCCTCCAAATTTAAATTTTAAACCTGCAGTATGTTGAAAATGTGTTGCACCATAATTATCTTCAAACGCTTGCTTGTAAGTTGATTGAAATGTCAATGCTAAATTTTCAGCAATCCAAAAGTCAAGACCTGCTAATGCGTTTGCAGTTCCAAATCCAATATCATCTATCCAAGTATATCCACCACCTACACCAATGTAAGGGGCGAACCAACCGTCGTTTAATAATTCTCTAAAGCTATATTTAATTTCTCCGTCTGCTGCAATGTAAGCTAGATCGTCTACTGAAGAATCACCTACTTTTTTGATTTTATTAAAAGTAACGCCTGCAACAAATGTAAATCCGCTACCCATGTAATTACCTACTTTAATTTCAGAAACCGTTGGAACTATATTCCAATGCTCACCTGTATTAAAGTACTGATCAAAAATTCCTCCTTTAGTTGAAGCTGGAAATCTCCCATCATCCGTTATATCAATTGGGAAAAAATCTACTGCGTTTACACCAAGCTCAATAGACCATGGATTGTTTTGATCCTGTGCATTAGTTACGCCCATCCCTACTACAAAGAGTACAGCTACTAATAAAATGTTTAGATGTTTCATATTTGATTATTTAGTTTTTAAATGTTATTAATGGCAAAAGTAAGTTGTTAAAATTTATTAACAAAAATAATTCCATTAAATTTTTTATATAGTGCCTGCTTTTATGGCTTAAAGGAAAAAATCTGATTAAATTACTTTTAATTTTATTCCAATTTTTACAAATGCTGCTATAGCTTTATCTAAATGTTGTGTTGTGTGAGCTGCTGACAATTGTACTCTAATTCTTGCCTTATCTCTTGGTACTACTGGGAAAAAGAAGCCGATTACATAAATACCTTCCTCCAGTAATAGGTTTGCCATCGTTTGTGAAAGCTTTGCATCATAAAGCATTACTGGAACAATTGCTGAATCTCCGTCAACAATATCAAAACCTGCTTTTTTCATGCCTTTTTTAAAGTAATTAGTGTTTTTTTCAAGCTTATCCCTTAATGTGGTGTCATTTGTTAGCATTTCAAATACCTTGATAGATGCACCTACAATAGCAGGAGCTAAAGAATTTGAAAACAAATAAGGTCTTGAGCGTTGTCTTAATATTTCAATTATTTCTTTTTTCCCAGTAGTATAACCACCCATAGCACCGCCTAAAGCTTTACCTAAAGTACCTGTTATGATGTCAATTCTATTTAAAACACCCTTTTCTTCAAGAGTACCTCTACCTGTTTTTCCTATAAATCCTGCTGCATGACATTCATCAATCATTACTAGTGCATCATATTTATCCGCTAAATCACAAATCTCATCTAATGATGCAACAATCCCATCCATAGAAAAAACACCATCTGTAACTATTATTTTAAATCGTGCCCCATTTTCGTTTGCAGCTATTAATTGATTTTCTAAATCTACCATGTCACTATTCTGATAGCGATATCTTGCTGCTTTACACAATCTAACTCCATCTATTATGGAGGCATGATTTAAAGAATCTGATATGATAGCGTCTTCTTTTGTTAATAAAGGCTCAAAAATTCCTGCATTTGCATCAAAAGCTGCAGCGTATAAAATTGTATCCTCTGTTTGATAAAATTCTGCGATCTTTTGTTCTAATTCTTTATGAATATCCTGGGTTCCACAAATAAAGCGTACTGATGACATTCCGAATCCATGAGAATCCATAGCATCTTTTGCGGCCTGAATAATATCCGGATTATCTGAAAGTCCTAAATAATTATTAGAACAAAAATTAATTACTTTTTCACCGGTAGAAATTTTAATCTCGGCACTTTGTGGTGAAGTAATTATTCGTTCCGTTTTATATAGACCCTTGTCTTTTATTTCTTGAATTTCTTTTGAAAGATGGTTTTTAATAGTACTATACATAGTTTTTATTTAAGAGCCCAAAATTAAACTTTTTTTAGCGTTATTCCATCCATAGAAGAATAGATTAGTATTTTTTCTGAAGTAGTGTATCCCATTTCTATTAAAGCAGATTCGTAACTATTTATTTGACTTTCATGCTTAGGGTGAAAGACTCCAGTTTTATAATCTATTACGGTAATAGAACCTGATTTATTTATATTCAAACGATCTGGAATTAATACATTGCCTTTTCCTGTTATTATTTTTCGTTCTACCTCAATCTGATCTGTAGTATTAAAAAAATGGTTTAATTCTTTGTGGTATACAATTCCATTTAATATATTTTTTAAATAATTCTTTTCTTCTAAAATTAAAGTAGAATGGTTTTTTATATACTCTAAAACAAATGGCAAATCTTTCTCATGGATAATATTTTCCATAAACTCATGAACTAAATTTCCTGAATCAATAGCTCTTTCTGAATCTGTACCCCATATAAAAGCATCTTTTGTAACTAAGTTTAAATCGTGTTCTTCTGGGGCTGTTGATAGGTATAAGGGATAATTGGTTTTTTTCTCAGATTTCTTTTGTTTTGAACTGTTTTTCTGTGAATCCCCAAATTCATAAACCATCTTCTCTTCATCCCAACTATTGTTATGCTTTAAAAATTCTCCTAAAAACTGATTGTAGGTTTTTATTTCGTTGTTAGTAACTGTTCTTGGTTTATTTGCAAACACATATAATTGAACTGCAGCTCTTGTTAAAGCTACATACAATAAGTTAATATTATCCAGTTCTAATGTTTCTTTTTGTTGCTGATAAATAGTTGCTCCTTCCTCACCAAATTCTTTAATTTTGTTAATTCCGCAATAAAGTAAAGATTCTTCAAAATTAAGATTGTCATTTTTTAACTGATACCAATTTATAGGTTCATTTTCTTTATAAATAGCAATATCTGCATAGGGAAATATTACCACAGGAAACTCTAAACCTTTTGCTCTATGTACAGTCATTAATTGTACTCCATTAATTTCTTCGTTAACTGGAATACTGGCTTTTTCTTTTTGAGCTTCCCATTCTTCTAAAAATTCAAGTTTATTGGAGTTTTGTTTTAAGCTAAAATCAAAAATCATATCCATTAAACCAAATAAGTAAACATCTGCATTTTTAAATAATTTAAATTTTCTGATTACATATTCAAAACTTTCATAAAGAGGTTTTAATTGCATTTCTTCAAAATTGAAATCCAATTCGAACTTTAAATAACTTAAAAAATCTTCTTTATTTTTTAACGAACTAAAATAAGTGTGTTTTTCTTTAGAAATAGATAAATGATCATATAAAAATTCTAAAAAATTAATTTTTATTTCTTCATTATTTAAATACAGGCTTAAGGTTAAGCAATCAATTAAAAAAAGCACAACAGGTGAATGTTGTAATAATAATGTTTCTGAAGAGACTACGGTTATTCCCTTTTCTTGAAGAAAACTTCCCAGTACAATACCATCTGCTTTTTTACGAGTAAGAATACAAATATCCTTTTCTTGAAAATCATTTTCTAATAAATTTAAAATGGTTTCATATACCTTATACGTATAAAGTTCATGCGATTCTTCCTTGTTCTTAAAATTTATAAACTCAAGCTTTACATAACCTCCAGCACGATTAGTGCTTTTTTGTTCATTCCCTTTTTTATAGATGTCTTGATGTAAGGAACTTTCAAAATGAGTTGATATAAATGTGAAAAAATTATTATTAAAACCTACTATTTCTTTGTGAGACCTATAATTTGTTGGTAAATTATATATATATTTCTGTATTGGGAATGGATTTTCAAATGTGGTTAGTCCAATAAATTGTTCAGGCAATCCACCTCGCCACCTGTAAATTGATTGTTTAGCGTCTCCTACCAACATAAGACTTCCTTGTTCACCATCTTGAAATTGTTGCGTAATGGTATTATTTATTAAAGGGACCAAATTTTGCCATTGCAACAAGGAAGTATCTTGAAACTCATCAATAAAAAAATGCCGATACCGTTCTCCTAATCGTTCGTAAATAAAAGGGGTTGGCTGGTGTTTTATTTCAGAATTAATAAGCTTATTAAAATCTGAGATTGGCACTATGTTTTGTTCTTCTTTGAGCACATCAATTTCTTGATTTACAAGGTTGATAACCGATAAGGGTGTGCTGCTTTTTTGTAATTCCTTAAATAATTGCTGTTGAAATACCAACCTCTTAATTTCAACATATTGTTCTAATAAAAAAGGAGTCAACGAATCTATTTTTGATGAAATATCTTTAGCTGTTGCTGCTTTGTATAATAGTTTACCTCCTTCTTGTAAATTTTCAAGCAGTTTATTTCCATAAACATTATAATCCTCATTTATTAACTTCTCAAAATGATTTGGAAGTGTTTTTCTCATAAAGTCCTCTGGCTGAAGTCCTTTATTTCGTATTTTTTGTAAAACAGCACTTGCTTTATCAGTTATTTCTTTAGAAAGGTTGATTTTTTTTGAAATTAACTGCTTTTTAAATTCAATAAAATCTAATAAGTTTTTCTTTTTCAACTTTTCTAAATGACTCGCGTCGTTTTCATTAAATATCAATTTCGCAGCCTTTTTAATATCTTTAGTAACATCCCAAGATTTATCTTCATCAATTTTTTCTAAAGAATATTCAATTATTGCTTTGGTAATTGTTTTATTTTCTCCTGCTTTTGAAATTAATAAGTCTACAGCTTGCGTTAACAACTTATCAATATCCAAGCTTACATCAAAATTTCCTGAAAGTTTTAAATCTCTTGCAAAAGTTCTAATTAATCGATGGTTAAAACTATCAATAGTTTCCAGGCTAAAACTTGAGTAGTTATGTAATAAATGATTTAATATTTTTTTAGATTTTAATTGAATATTTTCTAAAGTTAATCCTGTTTCTTCAACAATATGATTGGCCATATCTGTTGGATCAGTAATTATTGTTTTTTTAGAAAAAGAAATAAGATTAGAAACGATTCTTTCTTTCATTTCTTTAACTGCTTTGTTGGTAAAGGTAATTGCTAGTATATTTTTATAATAACCTTCTTGTTTTGATTTTAGAATGATTTTTAAATATTCTTTAACCAATGTAAAGGTTTTACCACTTCCTGCAGCGGCATCGTAAATAACAAATGGAGGTCTAGTATTCAATAAAAAAGCTTTCCGTAAAGATAATTAATTTGCTGATTTCAATAGACATATTAGAATAATCTATGAAACTATAAAAATGAAGTAGTTACGTTTTATGTATTGCCCTAATTATTACGTATTTTTGGAGAAAGAACAATTTTAATTAAAAATATATAATTATGTCATTTACATTACCACAATTAACTTACGGATTTGATGCCTTAGAGCCAAATATTGATGCAAGAACGATGGAAATACACTACGGAAAACACCACCAAGGCTATACTAACAATCTCAACGGAGCAACTGAAGGAACTGATTTAGAAGAAAAATCAATTGAAGCTATTTTAAAAAACTTAGACATGAATAATGCCGCAGTTAGAAATAATGGTGGAGGGTTTTATAATCATAGTTTATTTTGGAAAGTAATGTCCCCAAATGGTGGTGGCCAGCCAACAGGAGAAATTGCGAATGCAATCAATGATTCTTTTGGTAGTTTTGAAGCATTTAAAGATTTGTTTTCTGCTGCCGCTAAAACACGTTTTGGATCAGGTTGGGCATGGCTATGTGTACTTGAAGGAGGTGAACTAGAAGTTTGCTCAACTCCAAATCAAGACAACCCCTTAATGCCAGGTATTGGTTGCACTGGTACTCCAATTTTAGGACTTGATGTTTGGGAACATGCTTATTATTTAAATTATCAAAACAGGAGGCCTGATTATGTAAATGCTTTTTTTAATGTAATTAATTGGGATGAAGTTTCTTCTCGATATACAACAAATAAATAAAGCTCAATTTGTAATTAAAAAAACCTCGCTTACATCGAGGTTTTTTTATGCTTTAATATTATTTGTCAAAAATTACTGTAAAAAGGGTAAAGGCACGTTTTAAAATGAGTAATATGGCCAAAAAATTTCCCAATCCATTTTTTAAATTTGGGGCATAAAAAAAGGTAAACAAGTGTTCACCTTTTTTTGCCCCAAATCTACCATTAACTTAACCTACTTATGTTATGGTATATTCAAATATAACATATTTAACACGCAATCATAGGTTTTTTCTTTTTTTTAGACCAAATACACTTTAAGTTCGGCAAAGTGTATTGTGTTGTAATTTAACATTATACATAAAAATAAATGGTAATAAAATGGCAAATACTCCCGCCTAATACAAACACATGGAAAATTGCATGATTATAATTTATTTTTTGAATACTATATAATAAAGCTCCAATAGTATAAGAAACTCCTCCTCCAAGAAGCCAATAAAACCCTTCAATCGATATATTATTTATGATTGGTTTTATTACTAATAAAACAATCCAGCCCATTAATACATAAGCTACTGTAGATGCTTTCTCAAATCTTCCTGTGTAAAAAAGCTTTAATACAATTCCAATAAATGCAATACCCCAAACAATTCCAAAAATTATCCAGCCTAATGAACCTTTTAGTGTTATTAAGGCAAAAGGAGTATAACTTCCTGCAATTAGAATATAAATAGAAGCGTGGTCAACTATATTTAATTGCCTTCTCCTTTTTGGATCTTTTGAATTATGAAATAATGTAGAAGCTGCATAGAGAATTATTAAACTAACACCAAAAATACTAAAACTAACTAATCGCAATAAACTACCTTCATTAATAGCTTTAGATATTAAAAAAATAAGTCCTATTATACTTAGTAGAAGTCCAAAAGCATGAGTGTAAACATTCCATTTTTCTTCTGAGGGAGCATAATTTTTTATTGACTCTTTGCCTTTCATTTAAAGAGTGATTATTGACATTATTAATAGGCTCTTTCAGAGTTTCCTTCTATAAAATTAATAAATGCCTTATTTAC
>Ga0208972_1000484_pt1 | contig 14863 bp, 10 predicted proteins | sample AOAMet_48_BLW_10_2_FD_188232 | JGI IMG/M metagenome (GOLD analysis project Ga0208972, IMG submission 188232) | Ammonia-oxidizing marine microbial communities from Monterey Bay, California, USA - CAN11_48_BLW_10 (SPAdes) | ecosystem: Environmental > Aquatic > Marine > Intertidal zone | place...
AACCCCCTATTGGGTGGTCTCGGGGCTGCTCTGTTTAGTATTTATGATCATGAGTTTAATGAAGATCGAGGAACTCATCAGTTCATTCCCGCGGTAAATCTGGAATGGGCGCGATCAGATGACAGCATGTTGTATATGAGCTACTCAGAGGGCTTTAAGAGTGGAGGCTTTAACTCAACAGACTCTCAGCTCCCACTCTTCACAGCAGATGGTCCACAGGCAAACATTCCTGGACCAGGATTTGAGTATGAAGATGAGAATGCCGAATCTTGGGAAATCGGTGGAAAGCACACACTTCTTGACGGCTCTATGACCTTTAACTGGGCCTACTTCGACAGTGTCTACAAAAATCAACAGGTTTCAACGTTTGTGGGTCTTGGGTTCGTAGTAACCAACGCAGCGAGCGCCAGTGTCTCAGGCCTTGAAGTTGATATGTTGTGGCAGGCAACTGATCACCTACGATTAGGTGTTAATCTCGCTCTTAATGATGGTAAGTATGACGACTTCCCCGGAGCCGGCTGTACCGCAATACAGCAGTCTGATCTAACCGGAGGTGCAACATCTTCTGGAAGTTGTGTCGCCGAGATTGCACCTGATGGAACGCAAATTGGAATAAGTCAGAACCTTGCCGGCGCGCAGGTTGGAAATGACTATAACGGCACTGTTACTGCAGATTACACCCGCGCTGTACTTGGTGGCTTGATCTGGAATACTGGTGTTGACGTTCAAATCACTGATGGCTTTTTCATGACAGGGGATCGCGACCCTATCGATTACGAAGATGGGTTTACTAAAACTAACTTCCGAACCGGCCTAGCTGGAGAGAACTGGTCCGTCATGCTGTATGGTAAAAATGTATTTGATAAGGTTACCCCTCAAGGTGCTTTTGATATACCACTGGCCAGCGGTTCACACGCTCAGTATGTTCTTCCAGGAGCAGTCTGGGGCGCAACACTTAACTACAGTTTCTAATATGTGTTAGAAAAGTAGTAACTCTTAAAGGGGCAGTTTTTAACTGCCCCTTTTTTTATGTCCGCTATTGTGACTAGACTGTCATATTCAGACAGTGCGACGAAAATATATTAGACTATGATAAGACGCTTAAAAAATTATAAACAAAGTCTAGTCTATGCCCCTACTGGCCACTCAATCAGGTTATATTTTCCGCGGAATAGCAGCGGTTGCCGGTCTTGTATTAGTTTTGGTAGGCTCAAAGAGTGAAGTTAACTGGCACCTAAATCCTTCCGATACACTTGTTTTAGTCAATCAACAGCCCATCACTCAAGCGACCTTGAATACGGCACTTGTGACCTTAGGTCTTCCCAAAAACCCTTCAACTCAACACTCCATTCTGCAGCGTCTGGTAGATGATGAATTAATATTGCAAAGGGCCGAAGATTTGGGGATTCTACAAGCAGATCCTGGGATTAGAAAATTGTTAGCTCGCTCTGCCATTGAGAATATTACTAACGATACGAAAAACCTGCCTGTTGATAAATCTGCGTTGAGAGCATTCTATGAAAGCCACCAAGCAATCTTTGAAGAGTCATCACGAACCACCCTGAAAGCGTTTAAGTTTAATACTCTTGAACAAGCCAGTAACGCTCGCAACCATAAGTTAACTGGAGGGCAATTAGATGAAGTTATTGGGCTAATTGAGGGTGCGCAAAGAGTTGATATCCCCTTAAGCCCGCTTCCTGAACATATGTTACGACGCTACCTTGGAGTGGACTTGAGTAGCAAAATCATTGGCCTAGCAGAAGGCGAAATTTCAAAACCTATACGCCAAAAAAACGGTGTCTATTTAGTTCAAGTTTTAGATGTGGAGCCTGCGACAGTGCGAGATTTTGAGCTAGTCCGTAATGAAATAGCTACTGAAATCAAGAGTAGAGCTAGAGATCGAGCACTAAAAAATGAGTTAGTGCGCCTTAAGCAGGCAGCCAATATCGAAGTGAATACGCTGATGGTTGACCAACTTATTATCACGGTGAATTAGGGTATGCGCGCGCTCACAAGACAAATTATTCAGAAAAGAACCCTTATTTCGGTAATATTAGGTTCTGTTACTGGTATGTTGATGGCATTTTCAAATCCCTTTTCAGACCAACTAGATAACTCCGTTATCGTTACAATCAACGATGTTGGCATCAGCAAAACCGAATACCTTCGCGCTGCTTCATTGTTTGATCAAGATAAGCGTGGAGCAATGACTCTGGAAGATCGACAGTTAATACTCGACCGCTTAATTGAAGAAGAACTCTTGGTGCAACAGGCCATTAGTACGGGTGCCCTGCGAAGAGACCTCAATGTTCGCCAACAAACGTTGCAGACAATGTTAGACGCCATTCAAAGTCCCTCTGCATTTAGTGCGGCAGAAAAATCTCAAACGCAGTCTTTTGCCGTGGACTACTATCTCCAACAGTTACGTGATAGCGCAAGCATTGAATGGCCAAACCAAAGCAAAGCAGAGACCTCTGGGCCTACAGGGGCAATGCCGTAGTGAAACGACTTTCGAGCATGCCTACTCACCTAGTTATTTTGATCACCTTAATGACAATGTCTTTTACATCTCATGCACATAACCGTAGCCAGTCATTTTCTGATTGGATCGTTGCAGATAATCGCATCGAGGCTATATTTACGGTCAAGACTAGGGAAATCACCCGTCTACAGAGCGGTCCAAATCAAGCTTTAGATGTGTTGCTAAGTCGTCATTTAGCAGAAACTATTCGTGTTTTTCATGACAAACAAGCTTGCAAAGACACAGCCCCACCAAGGCTACAGCCCTCGGCGCAAGGCTATGTTCGCGTTGGTTTATATTTTGACTGCGGCTCACAAATAGACACTCTGAACATTAAAATAAATAGCTTTTTCAGCGTAGCAAGTACCCATGTTCACTACGCACAAATTGCTGTGGCTGACCAACTGTCTCAACAATATATATTCTCAGACGATTTACGAACACAAGAAATAGATACCAAGCGGCCAGCAGCCAAAAATTTATTTCACAGTATTGCTCAATATACTACCCTTGGCATTGAGCATATTTTCGGTGGTATTGATCATATTGCCTTTCTACTGGCACTTATTTTATTGCTGCGTAAATTCAGCGACCTTGTCTGGATAGTGACCGGCTTTACTCTGGGGCATAGTGTCACTTTATGCCTAGCGACTCTAGGTTTTGTAATACCAGATCTTGCTGTAATAGAAGCAACCATTGGATTCACTATCGCTCTAGTTGCCCTAGATAATGCGGGTGTTGTTAGTGGGCACCGGCATTATTTTGCATACGCCTTAATTGCCATCTTGATGATTATGCTCGTATTTAACCTAACCTCAGGTACAGGATTAAGCACACTTAGCATTATTGGATTAATAATACTTACCCTCGCCTACATGCCTCTGGCCTCTAGCGAAACAAGGAGTGTCAATTTTCGACCTGTAATGGCTATCGCTTTTGGCTTGATACACGGATTTGGCTTCGCCAGCGCACTCGATGAAATAGGTCTATCTGGCGCACAGTTATGGCCTGCATTACTCGGCTTCAATCTTGGCATAGAAGTAGGCCAATTAATGATCATTGCCGGCCTATGGTTGGTACTGAAGCAACTGAACGAAAAGAATCAATTACTACAACCAAGGTTAGTCGTTGATTTAGTTTCAGCTTCTCTCTGCGGCCTCGGTTTTTACTGGTTTATCGGACGAAGTTATGGAATTATCTAAAAAAGGTGGAATAAAGCATGCTTAAAAAAATTATCATTATAATTGGGGCTTTGGGTGTTGCTATTGGCCTAACGTTAACCAACCAGGCCCCCGAAGCTGTGTATAAACTATTCCCCGGCTACTTCCCCGACCCTAATAAGGCATGGGAAGACTCTCCTCTTACACCCGCCAAAATCACAGAATCGAGGCTACCTGCATCCGTCGTGCATGATCGAATCCAGAGTCAAATTGATGGCGGAGCAACTGATAAGCAAATACTTTTCGGTGACACCCATGTACACACGACGAATTCCGCTGATGCTTTTATGTACAGTTTACCTATGATGCATGGTGCGTCTGGAGCCTATCCTCCAGCCTTTGCCTGTGATTACGCTCGCTATATTTCTCAACTAGACTTTTATTTTCTTACAGACCATGCCGAGAGTTTTACATTAAGCCAATGGCAAGATGGCATGGATTCTGTTCGTCAATGCAATCGCACCGCCGGTGATCCAATGAATCCAGATATTGTTGCTTTTCTTGGCTTTGAATGGACACAGGTAGGAACCGTTGCAGAGAATCATTATGGCCACCATAACGTACTCTTTAAAGACGATGACCCCAACAAATTGCCCAGTCATCCTATTGCGTCAGTCGGTGTGGGCGTTGCAACCATTGCTGCTCGCTCAAATGATGGCAAGCAGTCGTCTATTTTGGGGGTACTTGATCCGCGACATCAAGATTATTACGCCTCTTACAATACCTGGGTTGAGAACATGGCGGGAACACCAATCTGCGATCCCACTCTTCCAAGCCCTTCACTTCCTGCTAACTGCTATGAAAGTGCTGCAACTCCCGGGGAGTTATTTAAAAAACTAGACCAATGGGGCTTTGATACTATTGTCGCCCCCCACGGAACTAGCTGGGGATTTTACACACCCCCTAATGCTAACTGGCGGCACCAGCTTACCAAAGCCAATAGCGACCCCGACAAAACTCGCCTTATTGAGGTTTACTCCGGACATGGCAACTCTGAGGTATTTAGAGACTTTGCAGTACGCACCCTTGATAGTGACGGCCAGTGGACCTGTCCAGCACCCCAAGCGAACTATCTGCCCGCTTGCTGGCAAGCTGGGGAAATTATTCGAGATCGCTGCACAGCTGCAGGCATTAGCCAAGAAAAATGTGATGCACGTGCAGTTGAGGCAAGACATAACTTTGTTCAAGTTGATACTATCTATGGGTTTATGACCGTACCGGGGAGTACGCCCGACGAATGGCTTGATGCAGGTCAAGCAAGGGATGTCTTTCTCCCTGCGTTCAACTATAAACCACAAAAATCAGTCCAGTATGGATTGGCATTGCAGAATCTAGAAGATCCCGAAGACCCCTTGCGCTATCGCTGGGGATTCATAGGCTCCACTGATACTCACTCATCTCGCCCCGGGCACGGCTTTAAGCAGCAACAACGTCTTAACACAACCGATGCAACCGGTGTGCGTGATAACTTTTGGGAGGCTATTTTCGCAAGCACCGCGATCGTTCCCGAATCAGCGCCCCAGTCTCTACGCGCTGATCAAATCGACCCGATAAGCGCAAAAATATTTGCTTCAGAATTTGAACGTACAACTTCTTTTTTAAGTACTGGAGGAATCGCGGCAGTCCATGCAGAAGGCCGTGACCGAGACGCCATTTGGGATGCTATGAAGCGGCGAGAAGTCTACGGTACCAGCGGTCATCGGATGCTCCTGTGGTTTGATCTTGCTAATCCTTTAAATCATAGCGAGCCACTCCCCATGGGAAGCTCTGTCAACATGGATATTAATCCACGTTTCAAAGCAAAAGTAGTTGGTTCATATAAACAGCTGCCCGGATGTCCTGACTATGTGGTGGAAACCTTAGAAGCAAAGCGATTAGAAAAGATGTCTCTAGGCGAGTGTTACCACCCCTCTGATGAGCGCTACCTCATTGATCGTATTGAAGTGATTAAAATTCGTCCTCAGACTTATGCAGGAGAAAAAATTGCTCCGCTAATTGAAGATCCTTGGCAGCGTTTTGAGTGCCCACCCTCTGAGCAAGGTTGCACCGTCGAGTTTGAGGATCCAAATTTTGCCAGCGAGGGTCGTGATGCCTTGTACTACATCAGGGCGATTGAACAACCCATTGAGACGATCAACGGTGGTAATTTGCGCGGAAGCTTTGATGATGAAGGAAATGTGGTCAGCACAGACCCCTGTTACGGGGATTATCGCACCGATGAACAAGATGATTGCCAAAAGCCACTTGGTCAACAAGCCTGGTCGTCGCCAATATTCATCGATTATAAATAATAACTACACTTAAACTAAACGGTAGGGGTAACACAACATGGCAAATAAAATAGCGCTGGTAACAGGTGCATCTGATGGCATTGGCTTGGAGTTTGCTAATATTCTGGGTGCTCGCGGCTATGACTTAATTCTCGTGGCACGAAGAGAAGACAAACTTAACAGTATTGCTACAACACTCATCCAAGAGCACGGTGTTAATTGCACGGTAATCGTTGCTGATTTATCTCAACCCCAGGCCGCTCAGCAACTATTTCAAAACACTCAGTTAAACAACCTAAGAGTAGACTTTTTAGTCAACAATGCTGGGCTCCTGCACAATGGTTTCTTTACTGAGTTAGATATTGATGCTCAAGAGAGGATGATTACTGTCAATATACTGGCTCTCACCTCTCTAACACACCTCTATGCAAATGATATGTCTACTAGAAAAAGCGGTCATATTCTTAATGTAGCCTCTCTAGCAGGTTGGATGCCAATTCCAAATCAAAATGTCTATGCTGCAACTAAATCTTACGTATTATCCTTTACTCAGGCACTTGCCGATGAACTGAATGCTGCGGGAAATGGTGTAGTTGTCTCGGCTCTTTGCCCTGGCTATACAGCCACAAAAATGATGGATAACCCAGATCAAGGTGCCAAGCTAAACATTGCACCGAACATGATGATGTCAGCTAAAGAGGTGGCTGAGCAAGGTATCCGTGACTGCCTCTCGGGCAAAATGACCATTGTTCCAGGGGCGGCTAATAAAATCACTGCAGCGATCACTCATCTATTTTCTAAAACACGGCTAACTAAATTGGTTGGCAGTTTTTATCGGAAGAATATGGGCTAATTAGGTAAACATCAGCACAAATCAACATTGAGGTATCTATGAGCGAACAATCGATCAAAAAAGTATTAATCACTGGAGCCAATGGTTTTATTGGTAATTCTCTAATGCGTTTTTATCAACAGAATAATCAAGCCGTAGTTGGCGTTGATTTGGTTGGTAATGGCACAGATATTATTGAAGGCGATATCGCCAAACCTGAGAGCATTGCCAACGTGCTAGACGATTGTGATGTCATCATTCATACCGCGGCATTGGTTTCAAATGCCATGGAAGACAGTAATATGTGGCGAGTAAATGTGCAGGCTACTGGTAACTTAATTAATGCGGCAAAAATACATAAGGTGCGACGTTTTGTGCAGATATCTTCTATCGTGGCCTATGGTAATGCCGCAGAGGGAGAACTTGATGAGAACCACCCTGTACATGCAGATGGTGGCAGTTATGTGCTCACCAAGCTAGCCTCTGAGCACACTGTACTTGCGGCCTCGGCAAATGATGATATTGAGGTAGTAATTGTGCGTCCAGGTGATGCCTATGGCCCCGGTAGCCGACCGTGGATCATTGCTCCCTTAGAAGCAATTGCTAAGAATCAATTTATGCTACCCGCCAAAGGTGAGGGTTTCTTTAGGCCCATTTATATAGATGATTTAGTCAAGGGTATTGCGCTTGCCGCTCAACATCCCGATGCGGTAGGCGAGATATTTAACCTTTCTTGTGAAGGCTACATGACCACTAAAGAATATTTTGCGCCACACTATCAATGGTTGGGTAAAAAAGGCCCCATGCTTGTCTCCACTAAGGTTGCGCTTAGAGTCGCCGCCATAGCCTCAAAAGTTGCCGACCTTATGGGCAATCTAAACGAAGCCTCTCCTGCAACCGTGCTTCAACTCGCCACCAAGAGCTGGTTCTCAATCAAGAAAGCCGAGCGCATTCTTGGTTGGAAGCCTGAAATGCCATTTGATGAAGGCATGAAACGGTCTAAACAATGGGCAGATGATAATGGTCTTTTAGGCAAATGATAGTTATGGTATCTACTCGTTACTAAAGGATTTTCCCATGCCTAAAAATATTACTGACATAGTTGCGCTGGCAAAAAGCACTGCAAAAGTAGAGCACTATCCAACCCCTAAAGACCGTTTGATTAAAGGCGAACCTGAGCAAAACAATACTCTTCATTTTTCAGCCGATGATCGGTTCTTTGTGGGAGAATGGGGCGCAGAAGTTGGCTGTTGGAAAGTTAGCTACACCGAAAATGAGTATTTCCATATATTGAGTGGCAAATCGATTTTACGAGATACCCAGGGCAATGAGTTAACCGTTATTGCCGGTGATAAAATTTGTGTACCTGCTGGCTTTGAAGGGGAGTGGGAAGTCATAGAACCAACGCAAAAAATCTATGCTATCTACGAAAAATAAATCTTAATTAATGACATGGTTGTCTCTATGCCCAAATTATTAGCTACTCTACTTTTAATAACCCTCAGCCAAGCCGGCTGCAATGTTGAATCTGCGTCAGAGGGAGCAGCAGCGGCACCCGAAGATAAAAGCACCACTCTAATAACCCAAGCCAAGGCCGTTCATGCTTCTGCATTGACGATAGATGCACACGCAGATATTGAAATACCCGGCAAGCCTTCTATGTACGTCGGTGCTGATGGCCTATCAAGGGTATCGCCAGCAAAGATGCATGCTGGTGGGTTAGATGCAGTGGTTATGTCATTAGCTGTTGGCCCGATGCCGAGAAACCCTAAGGGTTATGCTGCAGCAAAAGCCTTGGCGCAAACCAAGCTTGCAGCAGTGAATGCTTTGGCTAATGACCCAGTCAACAACGCCATTATCGTTCAAACGACAGAGGAGCTCCAGACGGCTCAGACAGAGGGTAAAGCAGCACTCATTCTTGGTTTTCAAAATGCGTTGATCTTAGGCACCAACACAACAGGTATCGATGAGTTATACGATTCTGGGGTGAGGGTATTTGCCCTAACACATATGGGTCACAACAACTTTGCAGACTCATCACGCACGCTATTTGATGGCGACACAGGCACTAGAGAGCCAGAGTCGGAGCATGGTGGCTTATCTGTCTTAGGAAGATCCGCTATTTCAAAAATCAATGCTCTCGGAGGTGTTGTAGATATTTCCCAGCTGTCCACTCAAGCAGCATTACAAGCTATTGATCTGTCTACTACTCCAGTTATTGCCAGCCATTCCAACGTGCGCGCACTGACGGACGTTACTCGCAATCTCTCAGATGAAGAAATAGATCGAATTGGCGAGACTGGTGGTGTCATTCATATCGCGCCATTTCGCGGTTATTTATTCGACTCTTCAGACCCAGACATGGACACAAATATCCGCGCTGTTCGCAAAGAATCAGGTATAGAAGAGAACTATTTGTATCCCTTCGAGCTGTACTGGGAAATTGATGACCCAGCTATTAGGAGAGACTTTTTAACTCGCACCAACACCCTACTCGGCCCCATCGGTTTAAACGAAATGCTAGATCATGTTGATTATATTGTTGATCGTATTGGTATTGATCACGTAGGGATTGGCACTGACTTTAATCATGGAAGTGGCATTATTGGGTTCAATGATGCCAGCGAGGCACTCAATGTCACTCTAGAGTTGCTAAAACGTGGCTACAGTAAAGACGATATCACTAAAATCTGGGGTGGCAATTTTATTCGTGTATGGCGCGCCGCAGAAAAATCCGTTGAACCTAGAGTTATGGAGTCTCAGGGGTAAGATTGTTTCGATAGGAGCCTGCAGTACGACCCGTCCAGAGCTTGAAGCTTCGATAGAACGAACGCGCCTCTGCATAGCCTAGTTGGTAAGCTATAGATTCGAGTGACAGATCCGTATTTTTTAAATAATAGATAGCTAATTCTAGGCGAAGCTCATTGAGCAGATCTTTATAACTTGTTCCCTCTTCATCGAGTTTTCTCTGAAGCGTGCGGCTGCTCATATCGAGCATCTCAGCAATGATTTGGCTAGAGGGTGTCTGCTGCTTTAACACCAGTCGCAGGAGATTTTTAACCTGATCAGTCACAGATTGATTTTTGTCTAAACTCGCCAAAATGCTCGTTGCATGCTCCAATAACATTTGAAGTAACTGCTCATTTGCCTGTGGAAAGACCTCATCTAAAGCACTTTCTATAAACCGAAACCCACTGGCTGGCTGGTTGAATAAAACGTCACACCCAAAAATTTGTATGTACTCTTCAAGTAAGGCCGGATCAGTTGGGCCTTCATGCTCAAACCAAATACTATGCCAGCCCTCGAAGTTCAGAAATCGTCGGGCAAAAAGGCACCAAGACGCCAAAACATTTTCCACCTCGTGTTTCCTTACTCTTTTGTCATTAAATCGGCATGTCCAGCGCTGGAGCGCATAACCATCAGCGATTTCAATAGAGGTAACTCCCATATCACCGACAATCTTTTCATAGATTGGAATCTTGGCTTGGATCATCCTTAGTGTGGAGCAGTTCATTGATATGTAACCCAGCACGCTATAGGAAGCAGGCTCCACAAACTGCGCGGAATGAAGACCAAAGCAGGGGTCGCCACTAGCCTCAATTAATAACGACAATAACTGTTCCATGGCATGAGATGGCACATGCTTGCTGTTATCTTTTAAAATATCAGCATCGATACCCACTTCGGCTAACAGTACAGAATAATCAACGCCACAGGCCTCCGCGGAACGCAGATATTGCGTTACCGCTGGCACAGACGCTAAGCCGCTGTTGCTGGTTATATCCATGTATTTATTCCGTACCAAGACAGTGACCGAAATAGTGACTAAGCCGTCGTACTTTGACAGCGACTATTTCAGATCCACCAGTTACTATTACTACAAATAGTATACCTCAAGAGTTGAGGGTTTCATTGCCATTAACGCTATACTAAACGGGGTTAAATTGGCAGACTTATCTAGATCTGCAAACAATTATTTAGGGTGATACATATGCGGTTATGGAATGGTTGGGGAAATGAGAATAGTAATTTGAGCATGGAATTAAATAATGGTCTGCGCATGTTGTTGACCGCCCTCGTTGGCCCTGCAAAACCTCTACCTCAGGCAACATTGGACGATGTGATTGCCAAAGTGCCCGCCACAAAACTAACTGCCCACTCTTTAATCAACACAGACCCTGAGGCTAGAGTGCGCCACGCTAGAGGTCAAAGCCTACCCGATTGGCTAGATATGCATAGCGGCAATGTTGACACCTTCCCTGATGGTGTTGCCATGCCTGAATCATCTGAGCAGGTACGTGAACTCCTGGTCCATGCTAAAGCCAATGATCTTGTGGTCATCCCCTACGGCGGTGGAACCTCAGTGGTCGGTCATATCAATCCAGAGCAAAGTGACAAGCCTGTGCTCACCATCGATATGGGCAAAATGAATTCCATGCTGCACATTGACACAGAGAGTCAGCTCGCCACTTTCGGCGCTGGAACACCAGGCCCAAAAGTCGAGGAAGAACTCAAGAAACATGGCTATACCTTGGGTCATTTTCCTCAATCGTGGGAGCTATCGACCGTTGGTGGCTGGGTCGCTAGTCGTTCCAGTGGTCAGCAATCGTTGCACTACGGGCGCATCGAAAATTTATTTGCCGGCGGTAGCATAGAAACCCTCGCTGGCACCTTAGACATACCCACTATTCCCGCCTCCTCCGCAGGGCCTGACGTACGCGAGATGATTTTAGGCTCCGAGGGCAGAATGGGAATCATTACCGAAGTGAAAGTGCGTATAACTCCCCTACCGGAGCAAGAGCAGTTTCAGGTTGTATTTTTCCCCTCATGGGATGTTGGTATTACTGTCGCCAGAGAACTTATTCAGCAAAGAGTTGCGCTCTCTATGGTACGCCTGAGTAACCCACTTGAAACCACCAGTCTGCTGTATATGGGTGCCGGTGAAGATAGCAGTGGCGTGGTCGCCCTCGAACAGTCGCTCTCTGAAAAAGGCATTGGCTCAGGCAAAGTGATGATGACTTTCGGTGTTACAGGATCTGTCCGACACTGCGAGACAGTCCACCAACTGGCTCTTGATCACTGTGCTAACCATGGCGGTGTGGCTGACCAATCTGGACTTGGTGATAACTGGGCGCATGGCCGATTTCGAGCGCCCTACTTGCGTGACCCATTGGGTGCCGCAGGTTATGCCGCAGACACAATGGAAACCGCTGTAGACTGGGCTAAAGTACCCACGGCAGCAGAGAACATAGAGCAGGCTATTCGCACCGCTCTGGTCGATGAGGGCGAGCAAGTGCACGCCTATACTCATTTGTCCCATGTTTATGGTCAGGGCTCAAGTATCTACACGACTTATTTATTCCGTTTGGGAGAGAGTTACCAACAAGGTATGGATAGATGGGTCAAACTCAAAAAAGCAGGTGCAGAGCAAATCGTAGCCCATGGTGGCACCATCAGCCATCAACATGGGGTTGGTCGTGATCATAGGCAATATTTGAGCGCTGAAAAAGGCACTTTAGGTATTGCGGCAATTAACAACCTCTGTGAGTTATTTGACCCAAAGGGTCAAATGAATCCCGGTAAACTTCTTCCATACAGCGAGCACTAAAACACCATGAAAGGATTCTCTGACCGCAACCAACTTCTAGCTAAAATGCGCGATGGTCAATGTAATGACTGGGACATTATCATTGTTGGCGGCGGTATCACTGGCGCTGGTGTGCTTCGCGAAGCAACAAGGCGTGGTTACAAAGCCCTTCTCTTGGAACAGCAAGATTTCTCTTGGGGAACATCCAGTCGTTCATCAAAAATGGTTCATGGCGGTTTGCGTTATCTTGCCGCTGGTGATCTAAAACTCACTAAAGAGTCAGTGGAAGAGCGCGAAAGACTACTAAATGAAGCACCCGGGTTAGTTGATCGTATCGCCTTCTACTTCACCTTTCGTAAAGGTCTTTTTCCAGGCCGTTTGGCTATGACGGTCATACTGGCAATCTACGACTTTTTGGCAGGCATCAGAGATCATCGCTTTATAAAAACCGCTGAGTTGCTACAACAATTCAAAGGATTAAACGATACCAACCTAAAAGGTGCCAGCTACTATACCGATGCCATGGTAGATGACTCTCGCCTTGTGTTGCGTGTACTGCAAGACAGCATGGCAGATGGGGGTCAGGCTCTTAATTATACTAAAGTTCAAAATTTAATAATTGAAGAAGGCAAGGTCTGTGGTGTTGCTGTTGATGATCCACAAACATCTCAGTCCATCCAGTTGCGAGCCCAGGTGGTGGTCAATGCAACAGGGGCTTGGGCTGACCGGCTGCGCAATACCGTTAATAGTGAAAAACGTATTCGGCCCTTGCGGGGCAGCCATATAATTTTCCCTAAACATATGTACCCAGTATCTGACGTAATGACCTTTTTACACCAAGACGATAAGCGAGGAGTCTATGTTTATCCATGGGAAGGTACAACAGTGCTTGGCACCACTGATCTAGATCATGATGAAGATTTAGATATTGAAGCCAGCATCTCTAGCCAAGAAGTCGACTATTTATTGAGAGGCTTCAACCAACAGTTTCCAAGTAATCAGCTCACAACTAAAGACATCTTGTCCACATGGGCCGGTGTTAGGCCCGTTATTGGCAGTGAAGAGTCAAAAGACCCCTCTAAAGAGCGACGCGACCACGCCGTTTGGTCTGACAGCGGGCTTATAACCGTGAGCGGGGGTAAACTCACCACATTCAGGTTAATCGCATTAGATGCCCTCACATCAGCGCAAGATATGCTGCCAACGCCTAAAGAATTTAATGATGACCGGATGTTCATCACCCCCAGTATTAGCCCAAATACCCTGCTACCTGAAAACCCCAACTGGGCACAGCGTCTGTTAGGACGCTATGGTGCTGTAGCCCAAACTCTGTTATCAGAAAGCACAAGCGAGGACTATGCTAGCATCGGTGACACTGATTTTTCTCTGGCAGAGTGTCGTTGGGCGATCAAATATGAAGGGGTACAGCACTTAGACGATTTGTTGTTGCGAAGAACCCGCTTAGGTATGTGCCTTGCCAACGGCGGTGCCGAACTTTACCCAGTTTTAGAGGCACTATTTAAAAGTGAGCGGCAATGGAATAGCGAACAATGGGACACTGAAGTCAACCGTTACAAAGCCATTTGGCAAAATTACTATAGCTTGCCGCAAACCTCCTAAGAGTAGGTCAATATGGATAATCAACAGTACTTTTTGAGTATCGACAACGGCACCCAAAGTGTCAGAGCCATGGTTTTTGATGCTCAAGGTCAACTCATCGCTAAAAGTAAGATTGACATAGAGCCGTACTTTTCAGACCAACCCGGTTGGGCAGAACAGCACGCCGAATATTTTTGGGATGCCCTGTGCAAAGCATGCCAAGCACTTTGGCCGCTATTGCCAATACCCAAAGAATCTATTGCGGCGGTCTCTGTCACTACCCAAAGAGCAACTGCTATAGCCATGGGTGCAGATAACCAACCATTGCGCCCAGCCATTAGTTGGCTAGACCAAAGACAAGTAGAAACCAAGCCAGCACTGGGTGCACTAGAATCGGCTTTATTTACCCTAGTCAGAGCAAAACCATTAGTAGACCTAATGCACAAGCAGGCCGAAGCTAACTGGATAGCGCAAAACGAGCCTAACATTTGGGACAAAGTGCACAAATTTGTACTGCTCTCCGGCTATCACAACTACAAGCTAACTGGCGAATACAAAGATGCCATAGCCAGTACCGTTGGTTTTTTGCCCTTTGACTACAAAACCCAACAATGGGCAGACAAAAGAGACTGGAAATGGCGCGCCATGCCAATAACCCAAGAGATGTTGCCCGAGGTTTTACCCGCCGGCGCCGAACTGGGCAGAATAACCCTACAAGCAGCAACAGAAACCGGCATACCCAACGGGCTACCACTGATTGCCAGTGGATCTGACAAAGCCTGCGAGGTGCTAGGAACGGGTTGCATTGACAGCCAGACAGGAAGTTTAAGCTAT
>Ga0208972_1000550_pt1 | contig 14003 bp, 11 predicted proteins | sample AOAMet_48_BLW_10_2_FD_188232 | JGI IMG/M metagenome (GOLD analysis project Ga0208972, IMG submission 188232) | Ammonia-oxidizing marine microbial communities from Monterey Bay, California, USA - CAN11_48_BLW_10 (SPAdes) | ecosystem: Environmental > Aquatic > Marine > Intertidal zone | place...
GTTAGTGTTTTATTTGAACCCATTAAAGCATATTCGTTGTTGGTTAGCGGATCTGTCCAACCCCAACAATCATTTCCAGCAGTAGAAAGGTTTAAATCGGTTAAAGAAATCTGTGCCAACAAATCGTAGTCGTTACAAGGATATTCTCCTGCAAAACCATTGATACATTTTGCTAAAGGCTCTCCGGTATAGGGAGTTTTTTCTTCGAAAACATCTTTTTTGGTACAGCTAATCAAGAGTGTTAAAGATATAAATAATGCTTTTTTATACATGGAGTTAATGATTAGTTAAAAATGATTTTTTAGTAATTATCTCGTTCATTTTGATGAAATAAACACCTATTTCAAAGTTGTCTTTTCGCAAAACGCAACTTAAGGCATTTATATTTTACTTAAAAAAAGCATTATTAAACAAAAGTACTATTATTCTTTCCATTTCACCAAGTAACAATGTTAAAGTAAGTAGGTGTGTTCTTCTGAATGTTTCTATATTTGCAGTATGTTAGAAGATAAAAATCCACAGAAAACTTCATTAGCTCAGCTTGGAGAGTTTGGTTTAATCAACCATATTACACAATATTTTACGGTTAAAAATACCACTACAAAATGTGCTGTTGGTGATGACGCTGCGGTGATTTCTAATCAAGACGAAACCTTAGTTACAACTGATTTATTGATCGAAGGGGTGCATTTTGATTTGAGTTATATGCCTTTAAAACATCTTGGTTACAAGGCGGTCATGGTCAACCTATCGGACGTTTATGCCATGAATGGAAAAGCAACACAAATTACAGTTTCGATTGCAGTTTCAAATCGCTTTCCTTTGGAAGCAATTGAAGAACTGTATGCAGGAATCCAGTTGGCTTGTGAAACCTATCAGGTAGATTTAGTGGGTGGAGACACCACTTCTTCAACCAAAGGAATTCTAATTTCCGTAACAGCCCTTGGAACTGCAAAATCCGAAGATATTATTTACAGACATGGCGCAAAAGCAACTGACTTAATAGTTGTTACGGGAGATTTAGGTGCTGCTTATTTGGGTTTACAAGTGTTAGAAAGAGAAAAGCAAGTATTTGCTGTAGATCCAAAGAATCAACCAGATTTAGATAATTATACTTATTTAATTGAACGACAATTAAAACCGGAAGCTCGAAAAGATGTTGCGGGCTGGTTGAAAGAATTGGATGTAAAACCAACTTCGATGATTGATATTTCTGATGGTCTTTCTTCGGAAATCATGCATATTTGTTCGCAAAGTAAGAAGGGTTGTAAACTTTATGAAGATAAATTACCTTTAGATCCTCAAGTAATTTCTGCCTGTGAAGAGTTTGAATTGGATTCTACCATGGTTGCTTTAAGTGGTGGCGAAGATTACGAATTGCTTTTTACGGTGCCGATTGCCGATTTTGAAAAAATTAAAGGAAATCCAAATTTTTCTATTATTGGACATATTACCGAGGAAAACCAAGGACTGAACTTGGTGACTAGAGCCAACCAAGAAATTGAATTGAAGGCACAAGGCTGGAATCCAATGAAAGAGGAAGCTTAAAAATATAAATAGACATAAAACCCGCAAAATTTTACTTTATAGGTTTTATTCTTTTAAATATTTTCTAAAAAAAAAGAGATAATTTACTATCAATTAATATCTACAAAATATCTCAAAGCATGATATAATGCTTCTGCGTTTTCAATATGACTCATGTGACCTTCGGGAAAAACAACGACTTCCGAGTTGGTTCTCTTTGCTTCTTTTAAAGAACTTTCAAGATTCAAAACTGGATCTTTTTCGCCTATAATGATCAGTTTTTTGAACTCGTTTTCAGTTAAAATAGCCGTTCGGTTTGTGCGAATTCTCATTCCTTCTTGTCCAGCAATATATCCTTGAATGGGAGTTTTTAAGGCTTCCCTTAAAGCGGATTTCATTTCTTCTTTGTAAAGATTTCTATTTTTTTCACCAAATAAGTTAGAAAAAGACATGCGCACTACATTTTCAAAGTTATTTTGGATCATTTTGTTGGCACGGAGTCGTAGTGTTTTTCGCTCAGGACTATCTTCAACGGATGTAGAGTTCATCAAACAAATCCCTTTTATTTTCTGAGGGTGCTTCTCTGCAAAAGCTAAAGCAACGTAACCGCCCATTGAATGCCCAATAATTATACATTTTCGGATGCGTAAGTATTTTAAAACAGCTGCTACACTTTCTGCGAATAGTTCCATGGAGTGAACATAACCCAAACAATCAGACTTTCCGTGGCCTAGTAAATCAATCGCAATGATTCGATTTCTTTTCGAAAGTGACGGAATTAAGTTTTTCCACATACTCGTGTTTTCTAAAAAACCATGTAGGAGGATCACAGCAGTTCCTTTTCCGGTGTCAGAAAAAGAGATACGTGCTTTTTTAAAAATCACTGATTTTTGCATCTTACAAAAATATGTATTTTCAATAATAAAAATCAATCAAAAAATAAATAAAGTATACGAAATTTAGATTACCGACTATGTTCTTTTCTTTTTATTTATCAAGGATCGACGGTTTTTTAAGATTTGAAATTGTTTGCGAACATTTAGCTGATTTAATAATTTAATTCTATTAGCAAATACTAGCTTAGGTTAGATGGATTATCTTTTTTTGTTTTTTTCAGCAATGAATGCTTTTTCTTTTAAAGCTAAATTTTTTAATAAAAATTAAGTTAAAAAACGGGTTTTTATGGCTGTAAAATATAAATAGGTTATTTTTGACCTGATCTAAAACACAGATTTTGTTAAACTATTCCACGTATCCACATATCTACTCTAAAAAATGGGTGACCTTTGTTCACGGAGCAGGCGGTAGTAGCTCTATATGGTTCAAACAAGTGCGTGCTTTTAAAAAGCATTTTAACGTATTAATTCTCGATTTGCGAGGACACGGAGATAGTAAACCCACCTTAAAAGACACCTTTAACTCAAAATATACTTTTGACTCTATAACAGATGATATTGTGGAAGTTCTTGCGTATCTAAAAATTAAGAAATCGCATTTTATTGGCATTTCTTTAGGAACAATTTTGATTCGAAACTTGGCCGAAAAGAAACCAGCAATGGTCCAAAGCATGATCATGGGAGGTGCAATTATAAAAATGAATTTCCGCTCGCAAGTGTTAATGAAAGTCGGCAATATTTTTAAATCTATTGTGCCCTATATGCTATTATACAAACTCTTTGCATTTATTATTATGCCAAAGAAGAATCACAAAAAGTCTAGATTATTATTTGTCAACGAAGCAAAGAAATTATATCAAAAAGAATTTATTCGTTGGTTTAAGTTGACTTCAGAAATCAATCCACTACTAAGACTTTTTAGAGCAAAAGATATTAAAATTCCTACTTTTTATGTGATGGGTGCAGAAGACCATTTGTTTTTACCTTCCATAAAAAATATTGTTTCAAAACACAGCAGTTCTTCTCTTTATGTGGTAGACAATTGTGGGCATGTGGTGAATGTAGAACAGCCAGAAAAGTTTAATACCTGCAGCATTCAATTTATCAATTCTTTGGGATAAAAAAAGCGAGTTATTCAACTCGCTTTTTATATTAAGTACTCATAATATCTTCAATTTCATCTGCTTCAATAGGAATATTTCCCATCAGATTAAAAGGGGCTCCGTTTTCTTGAACCACCACATCATCTTCCAAACGAATTCCAAAACCTTCTTCAGGAATGTAAATCCCAGGTTCTACCGTAAATACCATATTGGCTTCCATCGGTTTGTGAAGCAATCCATAATCGTGCGTGTCTAAACCAATATGATGGCTGGTACCGTGCATGAAATACTTTTTGTATGCAGGCCAATTTTTATCCTCATTCTGAACATCTGCTTTGTCGAGCAAACCTAATTTCAGTAATTCTGCCGTCATAATTCCGCCAACTTCAACATGGTAATCTTTCCAAATCGTTCCTGGGGTTAAGAGCTTTGTTGCCTCTTTTTTTACATGGTTTACTGCGTTGTATACTGCTTTTTGTCTTTCAGAAAATTTTCCAGAAACCGGAACCGTTCTTGATAAATCACTTTTATAATTGGCATATTCTGCCGCAATATCAAACAAGATTAAATCGCCCGCTTTACATTGTTGATTGTTTTCGATATAGTGCAATACATTAGCATTGTTTCCGCTCGCAATTATTGGAGTATAGGCAAATCCTCTAGAGCGATTTTTTATGAATTCATGAATCAATTCTGCTTCAATTTCATATTCCCAAACACCGGGTTGTATGAAATTTAAAATTCTTCTAAAACCTTTTTCGGTAATGTCACAAGCTTGTTGCATTAAATCCAATTCAATCGGATCTTTAACGGCACGCAATCGCTGTAAAATAGGATTGCTTTTAGCAACACTGTGTGCAGGATATTTTGCCAACAACCATTTTGTAAAACGATCTTCCCGCGTCTCAGTCACTACATTGGCTCTGTAATGTTCGTTGGTATTAATGTAAAAAGTATCACAGTATGTAGTCATTTCAAACAATACTTTCTCTAGATCTTGAAGCCAAAACACCGTTTGAACCCCAGAGGTATTAAACGCTGCCTCTTTGGTTAATTTTTCACCTTCCCAAACGGCAATGTGTTCATTGGTTTCCGTCAGAAAAAGGACTTCTCGTAAGTTTTCATTGGGGCAATCTGGAAAGAGTATTAATACACTTTCTTCTTGGTCTACGCCACTCAAATAAAAGAGGTCTCGATGTTGTTCAAAGGGCATGGTACTATCTGCACTGATCGGATAAATATCATTTGAATTAAAAATAGCCAAGCTATTTTTTTGCATTAGCGAAGCAAAATTTTTACGATTTTTTATAAAAAGTGCTGAATTTATGGGTTGGTATTTCATGGGAAACCTATTTAGATTTCAAAGGTAGCAATAATAAACAGCAACTTAAAACGATTTAAATTTCGTTCTAAATTCATTGGGTAAAGATTCTTAAAAAGGATGGTTGTTGTTGCGTCTAGATGTGCTGTTTGCGGAATGCAATTTTTTTGGATCAAAAAAAACCACATAACAACACCGATTTATTTTCGATGTTTTTATGTGGTCTTTAATCTTTAATAATGAAACCTTGTTTTTTAAGTACGTTTTCTCTTTGGGGCGCCTGTCCTTCCACGTCCCGAAGTTGGTGTATTTTTGTTTCCTTTGAAATGCGGTTTGTTTTTAGGGCGATTCCCTCCAGACCCCGATTTTTTCTTTCCAAAAGAACCTTTGCTTTGGGTAGCTGCTCTTTTTGGAGGTGCTGTATCCGTTGGTTCGAAACCTTCTACGATTGTAGAGTTCAATTTCTCTTTTAATAATTTTTCAATCTCGTTTTGGTATTCTACTTCTTCACTACAAACCAAAGAGATTGCCTCTCCAGCAGCACCGGCTCTTCCTGTTCTTCCAATTCGATGTACATAATCTTCAGGAACGTTTGGCAATTCAAAATTAATAACATGTGGCAATAATGGAATGTCTAAACCACGTGCAGCAATATCGGTAGCTACTAAAATCTTAATGGTATTGTCTTTGAAATTTCGAAGCGCTTTTGTTCTGGCTCCTTGACTTTTATTTCCGTGAATTGCAGCAGCAGAAATGCCCGATTTTATTAGCTTTTCAGTCAATTTGTTTGCACCGTGTTTGGTTCTTGTGAAAACCAACACCTGCGTCCAATTGTTGTCTTTAATTAATTTAATGGTAAACTCGGTTTTCTTTTTTTTATCAACTTTATAAACCTTGTGGGTTACTTTTTTTGCTGTTGAATTTTGAGGCGCCGTTTCTACGGAAACAGGGTTTCTTAAAATCCCCGAAGCTAATTTTTTAATATCGTTTGAAAAAGTAGCAGAAAACATTAAGTTTTGACGCTTTTCAGGCATAAAACTAATGATTTTGTTGATGTCTCTCACAAAACCCATGTCCAACATTCTGTCTGCTTCATCTAAAATTAAGACCTCTACACGTTTAAAAGAGAGTGCTTTTCGATCATGTAAATCCAACAATCTTCCTGGAGTTGCTACCAAAATATCAACCCCATTTTTCAAGGTTGCTATTTGTGGTTTTGCGTTGACACCACCAAAAATAACCGTCGATTTTATGTTTACATATTTACTGTATTCTCTTATATTGTCATGAACCTGTGCCGCCAATTCTCTTGTTGGTGTTAAAACCAACGCACGTAAGGGTCTGTATTTTGGGTGTTTAGTTTCTGATAAATATTGTAAAACAGGCAAGGTAAATCCTGCCGTTTTTCCAGTTCCTGTTTGCGCAGAAGCTAAAATATCTTTTCCTTCTAAAATATGTGGAATTGCTTTTTCTTGTATGGGAGACGGTTTGGTATATCCTTTCTCTTCAACGGCTTTCACCAAAGCTGAAGATAAACCTAAATCTGAAAATGTCATAGAAATTATTTAAGAAACACACCTTATGTAGTGGTCTCTGTGGACAAAGATACATTCTTTTATGTTTAGGGTTTGCAAAGTTTTGGAAGGGTTTTTAGCTGAATTCTTTTGCTATTGAATTTACAAGTAGTAATTTCATCACTTCAAATTAAATCACAACTCATATGAAAGCTGTTTTTCAAGTTATTTTATTTCTTTTTTCAGTAAGTTTTTTCGCACAACAAGCCACAGATGCTGTGCTTATTCAAGACGCTTTGCTTCAAAAAACAACTCTGGCAAACAATTCGTTGGTTAAAAATGTAAATTTCGTCAGTATGGGGCCAACAGTCATGAGTGGACGTGTGGTAGATGTTTCTGTAAATCCAGAGAATAGCACAGAGTTTTATGTAGGATATGCTTCAGGTGGGGTTTGGTATACCAATAATAATGGAACAACTTTCACGCCATTGCTTGACAATGCTCCCACGCAAAATGTAGGAGACATTGCTGTCGACTGGAATTCTGGAACACTATGGGTAGGAACTGGAGAGAAAAATTCTTCCCGATCAAGTTATGCTGGAATCGGAATTTTAAAATCTACCGACCAAGGAAAAACGTGGAGCAATGTTGGTTTGCCAGACGCACATCATATCAGTAGAATTTTAATCAACCCAAATAATGCCGATGAAGTTGTAGTAGGGGTTATTGGCCATTTATATTCTTCCAATGAAGAAAGAGGAGTGTTTAAAACAACAGATGGAGGAGCAACTTGGACAAAGTCATTGTTCATAAATAATGAAACAGGTATTATAGACGTTGCGGCAGCGCCAGACAACTTTAATGTGATGTATGCTGCTTCATGGGAAAGAGCGCGTACAGCATGGAATTTTGACGGTGACGGAAGTAATTCTGCCATTTATAAAAGTATGGATGCTGGAAGCTCATGGACAAAGATTGCGGATAAAAGTGGTTTTCCAATAGGAAGCGGTGTGGGTAGAATAGGTTTGGCCGTTTTTAATGAAAACACCGTATATGCTTTGCACGACAGTCAATTTAGAAGACCAAAAAATAAAGATAAAAAACCCTCAGACGATTTAACAAAAGAAGATTTTAAAAGCATGTCTTCAAGTGATTTTTTACAATTAACCGATAAAAAGCTGAATACCTATCTAAAAAATAACGGCTTTCAAGAAAAATACCGCGCCGAAAACGTAAAACAAATGGTGCGTGTTGGAACTGTAAAACCGATAGACTTGGCAAGTTATTTAGAAGATGCCAATTCGATGTTGTTTGATACACAGGTAATTGGTGCAGAGGTTTTTAAAACAACCAATGGCGGGAAGTCTTGGAAGAAAACACATGAAAACTTCTTGGATGGTGTGTATAGTTCTTATGGGTATTATTTTGGAGAGATACGAGTAGATCTACAAGATGAAAACGACATTTATGTAATGGGAGTTCCTATTATAAAATCGAAAGACGGTGGAAAAACATTTACATCAATTAGCAAAGAAAACGTACATTCAGATCATCAAGCACTTTGGGTAAACCCAAACAAATCAGGACATCTTTTAAATGGAAATGATGGAGGATTGAATCTTTCTTACGACGATGGTAAAAACTGGACAAAGCTAAATGATCCTGCTGTTGGCCAATTTTATTCGGTCTATGCAGATAATCAGAAAAACTATCATGTTTATGGAGGCTTGCAAGACAACGGAGTTTGGGTTGCTCCAAACAATGCGAAAATGAATAAAGGATGGAAACAAACCGGTAAAAACCCTTATAAATCTATTATGGGTGGAGATGGAATGCAAGTGCAAGTAGACGATCGAAATCCAGACATTGTATATACAGGATATCAATTTGGAAACTATTATCGCATTAACAGAGCAACGGGAAAGAGAACTTATATTCAACCAAAACATACCTTAGGAGAAACGCCTTACCGATTTAATTGGCAAACGCCCATTCATTTATCAAAACACAATCAAGATATTTTATATCTAGGAGGCAACAAACTGCATCGTTCTCTAAACAAAGGAACTACTTGGGAAACCATTTCGGCCGATTTAACTTCGGGAGGCAAGAAAGGAAATGTTGCTTACGGAACGCTGACGTCAATTTCTGAAAGTCCATTTCAATTTGGGGTCATTTACGTGGGTTCTGATGATGGATACATTCATGTTACCAAAAATGGAGGAGGAAGCTGGACACGAATCTCAAATGATTTACCTCAAAATTTATGGGTATCAAGAGTCATCGCGTCAAAACATAAAAAAGAACGCGTATATGCTACTTTAAATGGATATCGATTTGACGATTTCAATTCCTATGTATACGTTTCTGATGATTATGGGCAAACATGGAAAAGCATCCATAAAAACCTTCCTATTTCAGCTGTAAATGTGGTGAAGGAAGACCCAGAAAACGAACATCTTTTGTATGTAGGAACTGATAACGGGGTATATGTTTCCCTAAATTCTGGTACGTCTTGGGAAGTGTTTCGTAAAAATATACCCAATGTTGCAGTGCATGATTTGGTGATTCAACCCACAGCAAAACACTTAATAATTGGAACACATGGACGTAGTTTGTACAAAGCAGACATTGCTCCTCTGCAAAAAATGACGGAAGATGTATTGGTGAAAAAGGCACATATTTTTGCGGTGAAAGACATTCAAAAAAATAGTTCTTGGGGGCGTTCTTGGAGTCCTTGGAGAAAAGCGAATACACCTGAATTGAAGATTCCTTTTTATTCAAATTCAACCCAAAAAATGAATATTGCAGTTTTTAAAGATGCAGTTAAAGTAAATACGATGAAAGTTTTAGCAGACAAAGGGTACAATGAAGTGATTTTTGATATGTCTTTTTCCAAAAAAGGGAAAAGCGCTTTTGAGAAGAAAAACCCAAAAGGAGATGCTTTAAAAGCGGCTAAAAACGGTGTTTTCTACCTGCTAAAAGGAAAATATGTTGTAAAAATTGGTGATGAAGCTCGTGCATTTGAGGTGAAGTAATTCATGCTGCTGCTTGGCTTCAAATTAAAATTAATTAGAATTATTTAAAATAAATCTAAATACGAGCGAAAACGTTGTAATTTCTTTGCTTTGCGAGTTGTTTCGGTGTATTTTTGTCCCTTAAATTTATAATTATTTATACAATGAGTGGATTTTTTAAATCTTCAATTGGAAGAAAAGTAGCAATGGCGCTTTCTGCGTTCTTCCTAATGTTCTTCTTACTTCAGCATTTAGCAATTAATATCTTATCGGTTTTTAGCCCAGAAACTTTTAATGAGGTTTCTCATTTTATGGGGACAAATCCAGTAGTTCAGTTTGCATTGCAACCTGTTTTAATTTTTGCAGTTGTTTTTCACTTTGTGATGGGTTTCATTCTAGAACTAAAAAACAGCAAAGCAAACGGCGTTTCGTATGCTAAGAATAATGGCGCTGCAAATTCTACTTGGTTTAGTAGAAATATGATTTATAGCGGAATTACAATTTTGGCGTTTATCGTTTTGCATTTTATTGATTTTTGGTTTCCAGAAATCAATACAAAATTTATTCAAGGCGATTGGTCTGGAATGCTAGAAGGTGTCGATGGATATAGGTATCATGAAGAATTGGTACACAAATTTGTGAATCCAATTAGAGTAGGCGCTTATGTTGTTGCATTTGTATTTTTAGGATTGCATTTAGCACACGGTTTCACTTCTGCTTTTCAATCTATGGGAGGTACTGTAGGAAGAAAGAAGGCAGCACAAAATATTGGAAAAGCATATTCAATTATAATTCCAGCAGGATTTATTTTTATTGCATTGTATCATCACTTCAACCATTAATCGCATTATAGTATGGCTTTAGATTCAAAAGTACCACAAGGTCCATTGAAAGATAAATGGACAGATTATAAAAATCATATTAACTTGGTAAACCCTGCTAACAAACGTCATATTGATGTGATTGTTGTTGGTACAGGATTGGCAGGAGGTTCTGCTTCTGCAACCTTAGCAGAATTAGGCTACAATGTAAAATCATTTGCCTATCAAGATTCTCCACGTAGAGCGCATTCTATTGCGGCACAGGGAGGTATTAATGCTGCGAAAAACTACCAAGGAGATGGAGATTCTACCTACAGATTGTTTTATGACACTGTAAAAGGAGGCGATTATCGTTCTCGTGAAGCAAACGTTTACAGATTGGCAGAAGTTTCTGCAAATATTATCGATCAATGTGTGGCACAAGGAGTTCCTTTCGCACGTGATTATGGGGGTCTTTTAGATAACCGATCTTTTGGAGGAGTTTTAGTTTCTAGAACTTTTTACGCCAAAGGACAAACAGGACAACAATTATTATTAGGAGCTTATTCTGCAATGAATCGTCAAATTGCACGTGGTAAGATTGAAATGTTCAATCGCCATGAAATGTTAGATGTAGTTGTTGTTGACGGAAAAGCAAGAGGAATTATAGCACGTAACTTAGTAACTGGAGAAATTGAACGTCATTCTGCACATGCAGTGGTGATTGCTTCTGGAGGGTATGGAAATGTTTATTTCTTATCCACCAATGCTATGGGTTCTAACGTAACTGCAGGTTGGAAAGTGCATAAAAAAGGAGCGTATTTTGCAAATCCTTGTTATACACAGATTCACCCAACATGTATTCCACGTTCAGGAGATTATCAATCTAAATTAACGTTGATGTCTGAATCGTTAAGGAATGATGGACGTATTTGGGTTCCTAAGAATTTAGAAGATGTTACAGCCATTCGTGAAGGAAAATTAAAACCGACACAATTAACAGAAGACCAAAGAGATTATTATTTAGAAAGACGTTATCCTGCTTTTGGAAACTTGGTGCCGCGTGATGTAGCTTCTAGAGCCGCAAAAGAGCGTTGTGATGCAGGTTACGGTGTAAATGCAACAGGAGAAGCAGTGTATTTAGATTTTGCAGCATCTTTTGAACGTTATGGTTCAGAACAAGCGAAGATTCAAAATATCTCAAATCCATCTGCAGCAAAAATTAAAGAATTAGGACAAGAAATTGTACGTGCGAAATATGGAAACTTATTTCAGATGTATGAAAAAATTGTCGACGAGAATCCATATGAAACCCCAATGATGATTTATCCAGCGGTACACTATACCATGGGTGGAGTTTGGGTTGATTATAATTTGATGACGACCATTCCTGGATGTTATGCAATTGGAGAAGCAAATTTCTCTGATCACGGAGCAAACAGATTGGGTGCTTCTGCACTAATGCAAGGGTTGGCCGATGGTTATTTTGTATTGCCATATACAATTGGAGATTATTTATCAGACGACATTCGTACTGGAAAAATAGCAACAGACACTCCAGAATTTGATGCAGCAGAAAAAGAAGTTACTGAAAGAATTGAATTCTTTGTGAATAATAAAGGAACCCATTCTGTAGATTATTACCATAAGAAATTAGGAAAAATCATGTGGGATAAGTGTGGAATGTCTAGAAACAAAGCAGGCTTAGAAGAAGCTGTTGAAGAAATTTCTGCTTTAAGAAAAGACTTCTGGAAAAACGTTATTGTTCCTGGAACAGCAACAGAATATAATGAACAATTAGCGAAAGCGGGTAGAGTAGCAGATTTCTTAGAATTAGGAGAATTGTTTGCAAAAGACGCTTTAGTGAGAGAAGAATCTGCAGGAGGACATTTTAGAGAAGAACACCAAACTGAAGACGGAGAAGCAAAGCGAATGAAAGAATTTCAATTTGTGTCTGCATGGGAGTATAAAGGAGAACCAAAAGATGCTGTTTTACATAAAGAAGCACTGGTGTACGAGAATATAGAAGTTAAAGAAAGAAGTTATAAATAATAGTTGCTTTTAGCATTTAGCCATTAGTTCCAAACGAACAGCTAAAATCTAACAGCCATAAGCATAAAAATTATGAATCTAACACTTAAGATTTGGCGTCAATCAGATGCAAACGACAAAGGTAAAATGGTCGATTATAAAGTGACTGAAATTTCAGAGCACATGTCTTTTTTAGAAATGATGGATGTGTTGAACGAACAGTTGGTAAATGCAGGGGAAGAGCCTGTTGCTTTTGATCATGATTGTAGAGAAGGAATTTGTGGAATGTGTTCGATGTTTATCAACGGAGAGGCACATGGACCAGACAGAGGTGTAACAACATGTCAATTGCACATGCGTATGTTTAAAGATAGAGATACCATTACCATAGAGCCTTTTAGAGCTGCTTCTTTTCCAGTTATTAAAGATTTAGTAGTTGATCGTTCAGCATTTGATAGAATTCAGCATTCAGGAGGTTACATTTCTGTAAATACTTCAGGAAATACGCAAGATGCAAACTCAATTCCAATCGCTAAACACGCAGCAGATGAAGCAATGGATGCAGCAACTTGTATTGGTTGTGGTGCTTGTGTGGCTACGTGTAAAAACTCTTCTGCCATGTTATTTGTAGGGGCAAAAGTATCGCAATACGCGTTGTTACCACAAGGACAAGTCGAAGCGGCAGATCGTGTGAAAAACATGGTAGCGCAAATGGATTTAGAAGGTTTTGGAAACTGTACCAATACCGGTGCATGTGAGGTAGAGTGCCCCAAAGGAATTTCTTTAGACAACATTGCAAGAATGAACAGAGAGTTAATGAAAGCATCGATTTAATTTTACAATTAAATCTTTTAACTTTTGTTGGAACAATAAAAAAAGCCAAAAACGAGTATCGTTTTTGGCTTTTTTTATTTTTATAAATATTAGATACTCTAAATCAATGATTTATTATTTTCAATAATCCTCCACATGGGCTAATCATGGTCTATTTTTTGTAAAAAAAGAATTAATTTTGCTATGAATTATTAAAAAATTTATCGGCAGACAAGATAAATTTAGAAACGTATAACATAAAATAAATGTATGGGAGATGCTAAAAATTTTCCTGGATTTCTTTCCGATTTAATGGTGAAATGGCTTGATTTTTTTGAGCGAGATACCGTTGATAAAATCACCTATTTAGGTCTTTTTACATGGAAAGATACCGTTAGTAAAAAAAAAACCATAAAATCTAAAAAGAAAGTAGTATTAGATGCTAATAATAAGATTTTTATTCGAACACTCCCCTCAGAGTATAACATTTATTTCAATGAAATAAGTGAATCTTGTCTTCAGGTATTGATTATTCAGAGTCTTGAAATAGGTGCCAAACGCACAGTTTTTGAATATTACTACAGTGAAGAAACCTTTAGTAAAGAGCGAAAAGAATTGATGTAAAGCGTCCGCTACGAAACGTCTTTACTTCTCAAAAGAATACGATCGTAATGAATCATTATTCGAGATTACCAAGAGTCTTTTTTCGTTTTTCATTTCGACCATTTTTATCGATTTCACTTGTTCACTAAAAGGCGTGATTCCGAAATTGGATACAAATTGATATTCAGAAATAGAGTTCAATAAAATTCCTTTTAAGGAAGTGTACCCACCATGATAGGTATTTACACTTAGTGAATTTCCAGAAATAATAAGCGCATCTTCATTCTTAAAGGGCAGCTTGTTGAAGTTTGTAATTGGAGCTACCTGCAATTCTTTAGGAAACTGTTTAAAGACGGTAAAAGTGCCCTTATTATTTTC
>Ga0208972_1000562_pt1 | contig 13882 bp, 26 predicted proteins | sample AOAMet_48_BLW_10_2_FD_188232 | JGI IMG/M metagenome (GOLD analysis project Ga0208972, IMG submission 188232) | Ammonia-oxidizing marine microbial communities from Monterey Bay, California, USA - CAN11_48_BLW_10 (SPAdes) | ecosystem: Environmental > Aquatic > Marine > Intertidal zone | place...
CTACTGCTGGAATAACTTTAAATAGTTCTACTGGTGAAATTGATTTGGATGCTTCAACAGTTGGCACTTATTCAATTACTTATACTACTACAGGAGTTTGTCCAGATAACCAAAGTACAAACATTACAATTAACGCTGCTGACAATGCTGCTTTTGCTTATTCTGCGAGTAGTTACGAACCAACAGATTCAGACCCAACACCAACTATCACAGGTTTAACAGGTGGAACGTTTAGCGGAACAACTGGTTTAGTAATTAACTCTACTACTGGTGAAATAGATTTAAGTGCTTCTACTGTTGCAAGTCATACTATTACTTATGATACTACGTCAAGTGGTTCAAGTGTTTGTCCAAATACATCTACTCAAACAGTAGATATTGCTTTGGCTGGCATTGCTAATAATTATAGTATGAGCTTTGATGGTTCAAATGATACTATACAAGCAATAGGTTCAATAATTACAGGTAACAATTCAAGAAGTGTTTCTTTATGGTATAAAACATCATCAAGCTCTGCTCAAATTCCTTTTTCGATTGGTAACCCTGATGACACTACAAGTAATTCACAATTTGCTTATTGTTTAAATAGAGAAGATAATTCTGAAAAAGCAGCTATTTTTGGCAAAGGAAATGATACAAGCGCATTTGCTGTTCCCAATACATCTGATGGTAATTGGCATCATTTAGTAGTTACTTATAACCAAAGTGCTTTAAAAGTTTATATTGATGGAAATTTAGAAGCTGAACCAAGTTTACCTTCTGCAAATTATACAACATCAAGTGGGTTAACTATTGGTAGCTGGTCTGATAACAATAGATATTTCAATGGCTCTATTGACGAAGTAGGAATCTGGAACACAGCTCTAACATCTACACAAGTATCGGAGATATACAACGCAACAGGAACTAATTTAACTAAAGACTTAACCACAGTATCAGGTTCAAACCTAATATACTGGAATAGAATGGGAGATTAATTATGAGTACACAGTTTACAAATAGACAATGGCGTTTGCCTAACAATGAGAATAAAGACAAGCAAAGTAACTATTCTATGTCTTTCACTTCAACTTCTGATTATATAGATGTTGGGCAGCCAAGTGAATTAGGTTATGGAACAGCAACAACTGCCTTTACTATTTCTGTATGGGCAAAAACAGGTGATTGGAATAATAAATATCTTTTTAGTAATAGAGGTAGTGGAACTGGTACTAATGATTCTGGATTTGCTTTTTCTACAACTGCTGCATATTCTGATTATAATGGTCTTTTATTAAGAGTTGGTAATAATACTAATATAGCTGCTGCTTTTGACTACAATGAATTACAAACAAATACTTGGACTCATTTTGTAATTGTTTATAATGGTTCTGGTTCTGCAAATTCAGATAAAGTTAAAATTTATAAAGACAGCACATCTTTATCTTTAACTTTTAATCTTGGAAATATACCTTCTACAATAACTTCAACTCTTGATTTTGCTATAGGTGCATATACTTGGCAGACAGGTAGACAAGGAGCTTGGGATGGCCAAATAGACGCAGTATCCATTTTTAACTACGCTCTTTCAGATGGAACAGGTGGCACAGTTAACCAGATTGCTGCTCTTTATGGTTCAAGCTCTACAGGTATAGGTAATCCAATGGCTATTAGTGGCGGTGGAAAACCTGTTGCTTACTATCCTTTAGGTGACCAAGATGCGTTCAACGGAGCAGATTATTTAACACCCAACGCTTCTCTGAAAGACTTTGTTTTTGATTTTATACCTAATGATTATATAGATTGTGGTAATGATAGTAGTTTAAACATTTCAGGAGATTTAACTATTTCAGCTTGGGTTAAAATAAACAATTATGATAGTTACAACGCTGTTATTAGTAAAATAGATTCAAGTACAAGAAATTACGAAATATTAATACGACCTTCAATTCCAACTGGAGGTATTAGTTTTTATGTAGCTAATAGTTCTTTTATTACAAGCACAGGAACTATCCCTTTAAATACTTGGACACATATAATAGTTACTGTTGAAAGTGGTGTCACAAACGGTGCGAAAATTTATATTAATGGAAGTCAAGATGCTACTACAGGAACGCTAACTATTAATTCAAATACAGCTAATTTAAATATCGGTAGAAGAACAACTGGCTCTTTTTATATAGATGGCAAAATTTCAAACACTCAAATATTCAACACAGCACTACCAGCAACAGGTTCTAACTCAGTAGAAACTCTTTACAACAATGGTTCTCCACTTACTTCAATGTCAGGATTTACTTCTTTGCAAGGTTGGTGGAAATTAGATGCTTCTGCTACTTATGATTCATCAACTACAACTTGGACTATCGCTGACTCAAGTTCTAATTCTAACGATGGCACAAGCTCAGGAATGACACAAGCGAATTTAGTACAAAGTGATTTAAGTTTTACAAGTGGTTACTCTCCTTATGCTTTAGATTTTGATGGTGTTAATGATTATATAAATTGTGGAAGTCCAAGCTCTTTAGATTTTGAAAGAACAGATGCCTTTAGTATTTCAGCTTGGGTTAAAAGAGTTGGTTCAGGTTCTTATCAGTCTATAATTTACAAAGCAAATAATAACAGCCCTTATAATGGTTACGCTTTTTATATATTTAATAACAAAGTTGCATTTAATATGTCAATAGATTATACTTCAAATAATCTTTTCTATAAAGTTTGTACTTCTGTATTAAATACTGACTGGAATCACGTATTAATAACTTACAACGGAAATTCTAATGTGTCTGGAGTAAATATTTATATAAATGGTAGTTTACAAACTGTTACTACAGCAGGAACTTCATCTGATTTAACAGGTACATTATCAAATTCAATCCCTTTTAATATAGGTGCAAGAAATAATACTGACGTTTTTCTTAATGGCTCTCTTTCAAATGTATCAATCTGGAACGCAGCTTTAACAGCTTCACAAGTAACAGAAATTTATAATGAGGGTGTTCCTTCAAATCTAAACAACCATAGTGCCTATTCAAACTTAGTAAGCTGGTGGCAGTTGGGTAGCAACACGTCTTGGGTAGACCCTTACTGGATAGCTTTAGACGAAAAGGGAACTAACAACGGAGAAAGCCAAAATGTAGCAGCTCCTAACAATATGGGTGAAAATGCTATCGTAGATGGTGTTGGTAGTTATGCCAATGGTTTAAGTGATGGAATGGGTGGCGATGAAGTTATAGGAGATGCGCCTTACAGCAGTAGCAATTCGCTTAGTGTCAATATGGATGTAGAAGATAGAACAACAGACACACCAAGTTAAATAATATTAAATAAATAAAAATGAATAATAGAACATACATAATTTGTGATTTATCAGACAGCAACCTTGTGTTATTTTCACAAGTAAACCAAAGCTCTGCTCAATCTGTAAGAAGGAATTTAGCTAATACTGAAATGGTTTTAAGTTACCAAGTTGAACCAAGTTTCATAACTGATGGAACTTTAACACCTTTAGGAGTATACACTCACGAAGAAATTTTAGTAATTTTAGCTGGTAGCGATTGGAGTGAACCAATGCCAGAATGAATTGTTTAAAAAGTATAAAGATGGATGACCACAGTATATTAATGGCTGTAACTGCTTTAATGTCCGCAATAGGATTGAAGGAGATTTGGAGTATATGGAAAAAGAAAATAGACATAACTGCTCAGAAAGATGAAAGGGAAGACAGTTTATATGCGCAACAAGTTGCTGTTCTTAGTAATAAGATACAACAGCTTGAAACAAAGATTGAATTATTAATTGAGGAAAATATACAGTTAAGAGTTAAAGTTGTGAAGATGGAAGCACGTTTAATTAATAGTGCTAAGAAAAAAGTAAACAAAAGAAAAGATGAGAAAAGTTAACAAAATTGTAATACATTGTACTGCTACCAAAGAAGGGCAGAACGTTAGTCCAGCTACTATAAAGAAGTGGCATTTAAACAGGGGTTTTTCAGATATTGGCTACCATTACATAATTGGTACAGAAGGGAAAATTAATTCAGGTAGAGCAGTTTCTAAAATTGGTGCGCACGTTAAGAATGGTAATAGCGACAGCATTGGCATTGCATATACAGGAGGACTTGACGTAAATGGTAAAGCAAAAGACACAAGAACAGAAGCTCAAAAAGCATCATTAATTAAAATACTTAAAGTTTTAAAAAACATTTATCCACAAGCAAGCATTCACGGACATAGAGACTACTCACCTGACAAAGATGGCGATGGTGTAGAGGAACACGAATTTATGAAGCAATGCCCTTGTTTCTCAGCTGAGGAAGAGTATTTAGATTTACAACCAAAATCATTCAAACCAAAAACAAAAAAAGCAAAAGAAAAACTAAATGGAAAAAAATCAAACTAATTTAGAGGACTTAATTAAAAGAATGGAAAACGTTCCAGTTCCAGAAAGAACCTGTAACATTGAGGATGAAAGTTGCGAAAGCTGTTCGGGGTGAAGAAACTACAAGACACTAAAATAGGGCAAATACTAAAAGAAAAAGCACCACAAGTTTTTGAGGTAGCAAAAAACCTTTTACCAGATAAAGGCTTGTTAGGAGTTGTTAAAAATTTAGTTAGTCAATCTAATATATCAAAAGAAGATAAAGAACAAATACATAAGCAGCTTATAGAGTTTTACGAGTTAGAGGTACAAGACAGAGACAGCGCAAGGGATAGAGAGGTCAAAATGGCTGAGTCTGGTGCTAATGACTGGATGATGAACGTTACAGGGGTTATTGGTTTAGCTTGTTTTGTTTTTATAATTTATGCAGTAGTGTATATTCCACAAGTTTTAGACAATGAATTGTTTATACATTTAATGGGTATGGTAGAAGGCGTTGTCATTGGAAACATCTTTGCTTTCTACTACGGAACAAGCTCTAAAAAGTAATTAATAAAATTTTTTTATATATTTAACAAAAAACTGTTAAATGAAATCACATAATAAAAGGTGGCGAGAAAAGGGTGCTAACCCAAGATACCGTTTAAATACAGACGAAGCTCAGATTATAAACGATTACAGAAGGTTAAAGCAAGAAGCACAAGCAGAAGGTTTAAATCCTAATGACATTCACAGTGGTTGGATTAAAAACAAAAAAGCCAGTTTATACTTTAAGAATCCTAATTTTAAGAAAAACGATTTAAAGCAGTTTAAGCAACAGTTACTAAACGACTTAAAAGAATACTCACCAAACTTTGAAAAGGTTGTTAAACCTAAAGTAAACGACGGTCATTGCCTTTTAATATCACCAGCAGATATACATATTGGTAAATTATGTAAATCTTTTGTTAGTGGTGAAGAGTATAATAAGCAGATAGCAGTTCAAAGAACGCTTGAAGCTGTTGATGGTATATTACAAAAAAGCAACGGTTTTAACATAGATAAATTAGTTCTTGTTATTGGTAATGATGTTCTCCATATAGATTCGCCAAGTGGCGGAAAAACCACAAAAGGAACGGTTCAAGATACAGATGGAATGTTCTTCGAACATTTTCATATTGGAAAAAGATTATATATAAATATTATTGAAACATTAGTAAGTTTTTATCCAGATTTGCACGTTGTGTACAATAGCAGTAATCACGATTACTTAACAGGATTTTGTTTAGCTGATACAATAGCAACATATTTTAGAAACAGCAAGAACATAACATTTGATATTAGTTTACAACATAGAAAGTATTATACATATTACAATAACTTAATCGGTTCTACACACGGAGATGGCGCTAAGTGGGATTTATTGCCTTTGTTAATGGCTGATGAATGTAAAGAATGGAGTGAAACAAAATACAGATATATGTTCGCGCACCACGTTCACCACAAAGTAAGTAAAGACTTAATTGGTTGCAGTTTAGAAAGTTTACGGAGTCCATCACCAGCAGATAGTTGGCATCATAAAATGGGTTACACTTCGTCTAATAACCAAGCAATTGAGGGTTTTATCTTCTCTAAATACAATGGCCAAGTAGCCAGAATTACACATTTATTTTAGAATTAACATTTTATTGTTAATAAAGTTTTTAGTGTGTTTTGTAATTTGTATTATATTTATATATATATTTACAAACATAAACTTAAACAAATGGATATATTTAATAAAACGCAAATCTTTAACGACTTAGAAGAACTAAGTCAATTAGCAAGTAAAATAGATAAACAAAACGAAGAATTAATTAACTATATAAATAAATAATTATGAGCAGAGAAATTTCATACACAACAAGAACTTTTTATGTACCAGCAAATAAAATTGACACGCTGGTAGAATTTCAAGGCAAATGCAAAGAGAACGGACACAGGTCTTATTCTGAGGTGTTACTTAGTTTAATGGAGCAATACAACAATCAATGATACATTATCCGCACCCTCACAACGAACAGCACCATAACGATAACATATCTCATTGGTGGGCTTATGAAACTAACAAGTATTTACAAGATAGATTAAGAAACTTAGTTGTAAGAGCTAACTGGAACAAAAGAATTATTTGTCAAATAAGACTATCAAGCAATGACTTAGAAATACATAGACACAGGTTTGAAGGTTACATTTCACAATTAGACAACATTGCAAAACAATTAAAAACTATTGCGGTGCAATACAATGAACAAAGAATAAATAAATTAAAAACTATATTTACAAAAATTAAAAACTATGAAAATTAAAGAAATAGCACAGAAATATAATTTGTCAAAAGATGACTTTTGGGAGTTAAAAAGAGGTACACGCTCAATGTGGATTATTACTCACGATGCTTGTGAAAAGATAGCAGCTCAAGAAAACATACAGTTCGGCGCACCTACAATATATAGAGACAGCAACCAAGATGTTGCAATTGTTGGAGATGCTAAAAGAGGTAATAAGATTATCTGGTCAACTGGTGAAGCTGGTCCTAAGAACTGCAAAGCTCCTTACCCTTTTGCAATGGCCGAAAAGAGACTGAAGGACAGACTCGTTTTAAAATTAATAAACGCTTACGAATATGGTATTTATTCAGATTCAGAAGCAGATAACTTTAAAAAACAATGATAGAGACAAACGTTTTAGAGGTGATACAAGTGGTCTTGCTTTGCCTCACATTAGGAGTTGTAATCGGAACTCAGTTAAATAAAAAATAAATCAAACTATATATTATGAAAAAAAATCACTTAAGTTACTCGGCATTGTGCCAGTTTAAAAAGTCACCTAATCACTTATTGGCTTACTGGAATAAAGAAACAAAAACTACTGATGCAATGCAGTTTGGAACAATAATACATAAGATGTTATTAGAACCAGAAATGTTTGCTGATGAGTTTGCAATCTTTGAAGGTGCAAGAAGAGCTGGTAAACAATGGGTAGAGTTTAAAGAACAGAACGAAGGTAAAACACTAATTAAGCAACAAGAGCTTGACGATGCTAATAAAATAATTAACAACGCTATGTTGCATCCAGTACTTACTGAAATGATGCAAAATAGAATAGATACTGAAATTAAGTTAGAGTGGCAACATAAAGATGTTAATTTTAAAGGCTTTGCAGACCTTCTAACAACATTTAACGGTAGAAAGTGTGTAGTAGATATAAAAACTACTTTTGATGCTGGTAAACGCTTTGAACGTGATTTATACTATAATGATTATAAAATGCAATTAGCAATGTATCAAGACCAATACGATAAAGGTACAGATGCTTACATTGTAGCAATAGAAACTACAACACCATTTAATGTACAGATATATAAATTAGATGATAGTTTATTAGATAAAGGTTGGATGGATTATGATAATTATACAGATAAATTTAAAGAGTGGAATGGTAAACCTCAAGGTTACTCAAGTGATATAGTAGAAGTAAAAACAGAAATAGACGAAATATTATGAAAAAACTTGCAATAATAGGTGGGTTAAGCTTGATGACTGCTGGCACTACAAGTATAGTCTGGCACAAACAAAACTTAAATTTAAATCCTAATACATTTGCAATAGCTACAGGAGGTTTTTTTATAGCAATAGGTATAACATATAAATTTTAATGATAAAAAAAGAATGGCAATGGATGCCAGATTATAAAAACAAATCAAAAACAAAAATTATGAATACAATAAAAATAAATAAAATAACAAAACAATCAACAACTATAAACGAGTTTAAAATAGGTAAGTTTAAAAGTAATTACCCTATTGATAAACTTAAAGAATCTTTAGTTAATAGAGATATAGTTGAAAACCATACACAAACTTTTGAAAATAAAATTAAAGAGTTTGGTTGGTTATCTCCAGTTATAATTGATGACTTAGGTAATATTATTGAAGGTCATCACAGAGTTATTTCAGCAAGTAAGTTAAATTTAAAAACAGTTCCAGTTTATATTGTGAATTGGGTTGACACTAATAATCTTAACGATTACCAAAAATATATAATAAGTTTAAATAATTCTAACAGAAATTGGTCTGCTTTAGATTACTTAAAGAGTTATGCAAGAAACAAGAAGGATTATACATTTGTGTATGAAAAGTATAATAAAACAAAAAATATTTTTTCAGTAGGGAATGTTCTAAATATATTTTTTAATTGTGGTACAAGCAAACAATTTAAATATGGAAATTCTAAAATTAATAATTTAGAATATAGTTTGTATTTATTTGAAAACTTTTTAAGGTTAAAGTCTATATATGGTGGAACTAAATTTCAGGCATTTACAATAAACAGAACTTGCACTTTTGCACATCAAAAATCTATAAGTAATAAAAATATTATGAATTATATTTTTAAGCAGATGGAATCTTTAGCAAAAAATAATAGTCCTCTTTTATCATCAGTTGAAATGATTAGACCTTGGTTAAAAGAACAAGTATCAATATATAAAACAAAGTAATAAACAATAAAAACAAATAACAATGAATAAAAAAGAAGAAACAATATATTGCGGAAGCGGTAAAGTTATGAATGACAAATGGTTAAAAGTCACTATTAATCCAGCTAAACTTGCTGATTACATTCAAGAGTTTAATGGTAATAAGTTTATCAAATTAAATATTAATATAAAAGATGAGCCAGACCAGTACGACAAAAATGTAAGTATTAGTGTTGATACTTGGAAGCCAGATGCAGAAGCACCAAAAGCTGCTGTAAAAGAAACTTCAAATGACTTACCCTTTTAAGTATTATGAAAGAATCAAAAGTCTTGAAAGCATTGGGTTTGACTTCGTCAGATATACAAAATTTATTGATGAGCGGAGTGTCAATGCCAGAAATAGCAAAGAGGTATAAAATTAGTTATATCTCTTTAGTTCAGGCATATAAAATCCAAAAGAAAGATTTCAAGTATATTGATTTTGTACAACCTAAAAAAGAAGTGGAGGGCATTAAAAATATGTCCTTCACCTTTGACAAACTATATACAGAAGAATCACTAAACGAAGATGAGCTGATTGCTTATTATAAGTATGAAGCAAAACACAAAGCATATTATGGAACATAACAGCGATTTTAAATACGATTTACAGCTTGGTTTAAAAGGTGAAAATTTAGTTGCTAAAATGTTATCTAATGAAAAAATAGAAGTTAAAACAGATTTTAAAGCTAAAGATACTGGTAATGTTTTTATTGAATATAAAAGCAGAGGTAGTTCAAGTGGAATATCAACAACTCACGCTGAATGGTTTTGTTTTGTTTTGTCAAATGAAAATATAATATTTGTTAAAACTACTAAATTAAAAAACTTATGTAGAGAATATTTAAATACAAATAGAGATATAAAAGGTGGAGATGAAGACACATCTAACGGAATATTATTACCAATCAAACAATTAATCAAATTATGAAAGAATTACCATACTTTAAATTTTATCCTAACCAATGGATTACTGGCAGTATATCATTTATGGACTTAGATGTTCAAGGTGCATTTATGAAAGTTTGCTGCTACTACTGGAGCAAAGAATGTAAAGTTTCAAAAAAGCAAATTAAAACATTAATACCTAAACAATGGAGTGCATTATTAGATGCTGAGTTGTTTAAGATAGAAGAGGAAACTATTAGCATTAAATGGTTAGATGAACAACACCAGCAACGTTTATTAGAACACAAGCGAAATGTTAGCAACGGAAAGAAGGGTGGCTTAAGCAGGGCTCAAGCATTAAGAAAAGAAAAGAAAAGAAAAGATAATTACGCAAATGATAATTTATTAAAAGTAAATGATGAAGTGCAAAAACTTCTTGACCAATGATATTAGAAGATAAAGCCACAGTACCATATTTAAAAGCATTTAAAGAAGGTAGAATTAAAAAAGGTGTTGGCATTGGTTGTTTATTAGATGATTACTTTCTTTATAAGAATGGTAACTTCAATATGTTTCTTGGTTTAGATAATGTAGGTAAAACTAATTACATATTATGGTACTTAACCGCACTAAGTAAAATACACGGTAAGAAATGGTGCATTTGGTCAGGTGAAAATAACGCTGGACAATTGAAGCGTGATATAATACAAATGTGGACAGGTGAAACAATTAAAGATTTAAACGAATATTTATTTTACCACGATGAAATAAGTAAGTATTTTAAATTTATTGATAATAGAAAACTTTACAATCATAAAGAACTATTAAAGATATTTGAAGCAGAAGATTGTGATGGTTGTTTTATTGACCCATACACAGGTATAAACCACGATAGAAGAATTTCACAATTTGAAAGAAATTATCAAGTTTGTAATGATGTTAGAGAGTTTTGCAACAAAACAGGTAAAACAATGTTTATTGCAATGCATCCACAAACAGAAGCTGCAAGAAGAGTTTATCCACCAGACCATCAATTAAATGGACATATACAACCACCAAGAAAAGCTGATTGTGAAGGTGGCCAAGTGTTTCCAAATAGAGTAGATAACTTTATTTGTTTACATAGATTAATTTCACACGATAAACTTTGGATGATGACAGAAGTACACGTGTATAAAATAAAAGATAAAGAAACAGGCGGTAAACCAACAATGTTAGGTGAACCACTAAGGTTTGATTACAATGGTGGACTTGGTTTTACAATTGGTGGTAATAATGTACTAAAACAAAAACAATGAAATACAAATATGAAAACATAGAAGAGTTTACAGGATTTAAAAGCTGGACTGATAAACGAAAAATAGATAAACTTTTAGAAATAGATTGTTCGCTTTATGCACATTTAGGAACAGACTCTACTAAAGCAGAAAAAGAAGATGTTAAAAGGAAAAGCGTAGAGATATACAGAACTATTAAAAAGATAGACAAAGAATTAGGAGATGAGTTTTTATTAACTATGAATTTAAAACAATGAATATTACTAACGAAGATAATATGGAGCTAATGGCAAGGTATGAAGATAACCATTTTGACTTGGCTATTGTAGACCCTCCTTATGGTTTAGGAATATCTAATTACGAAACTTTAGGAAATAAAAATATGGTTGCTAAAAATTCATTTTTAAAAAAACCTATAAAACCTAAAACCTATAAAACATCTGAATGGGATAATAAAACACCTACAAAAGAATATTTTAGAGAATTAAAAAGAGTTAGTAAAAATCAAATTATATGGGGTGTTAATTATTTTGATGGAATGGGATTAAATGGTGGTAGATTGTTTTGGGATAAAATAGGGACTGGCAACTATTCAAGAGGTGAAATAGCATATATAAGTTTTGTTAAAAGAGTTGAGTATCATCAATTTAGATGGTGCGGAATGTTGCAGGGAGATATGAAAAACAAAGAAGATAGAATCCATCCAACTCAAAAACCTGTTAAATTATATGAATGGCTATTAATGAACTATGCTAAAGAAGGAGATAAAATATTAGATACTCATTTAGGTTCTGGAAGCATAGCAATAGCTTGTCACAACTTAAAATATGATTTAACTGCTTGTGAACTTGATGAAGATTATTATAACTCAGCAATAAAAAGAATAGAACAACATAAACAACAAATAAGAATGTTTTAAGATGACAGATTTAGATTATACAATTACAAAGAACAAATTAGAAATATTGCTTTTAAAGGCTCAAGAAGGCTTAAAGGTGGGTAAGGTAACACAAAGCAAATTGGATGCAGTAGAGACGCTGCAAAGTAGCTTAAAGTGTATGATAGAACTAAGAAGCACAATAGATGAAATAAATAAAAAGCAATTATTATTAACAATGCAAAATGTAAAAGCATATCAAGAAACTGCAGAACTTAAGAAAAAATTTAATACATTTAAAAAATGAACGGATTATTAGCATTAATTATTACAACACATTTAATCAGTTTTATAGCTGGTTCTGTTATAGCATATTTATTTTACAATGAGTAAAAAAAGGGGTTTAAATGAATACAGACAAACAAAAGACAACTACTATGTTAGTAGTGATACTCCTGTTGAATATAGCATTAATTTTTTGTGTAGGTTATATCCTAATGACGCTGAACTTGGAGCAATAATAAGAAAACACTTTCAAAAATTATGAGTTTAAATGCAAATCAAAAAGGTAAAAGGTTCGAGCTGAAAATTTCAAAAGATTTAGCTAAACGTTTTAAAACAGATATAAAAAGGACACCCAATTCAGGCGGCCTCAGCTTTAAAGGTGATATTTTAACTACAACTGGTATACTATCTGAATATAGCTGGGAATGTAAAAACCAAGAAAAGCTAAACATCTGGAAAGCATTAGAGCAAAGCAAAGGCGATGCAAGAGGAACTTTAAAAACTCCTGTTGTTGTATTTACTAAAAACTTTGAAGATGATTACATTGCTTTAAAGTATGATGACTTTGTAAATATATTACTTGAGTTAGATGAATTCAGAAGTAGATAACATACTACAAATATTAGTAAGAGATGAAGCTACTTGGTTAAGTATGGCTGAAGAAATAAGCAGCAACAGTAAAGTACCAGCAAAAGATTTACTACACGACTTTTACATTGCTTTACATAGTAAAATTTATAACGGAAAAGTAAAAATTAATGACATTCTATATAACGATTCTTTAAATAAAGCGTTTATATATAAGATGATGCACAATATATTCATTGATACAATAAGAGTAGACAAAGAAATACTAATTGAAAAAGATTTAAAAAACATTATTGAGGCTGACAACGATAGCTATGTAGATATAGAAAAAATGGTTGACGATATAGTTGACGAATTTTACTGGTTTGATAAAAAGCTATTTAATTTATATAGAAAGAAGTTCCACAGCATTAGAAAACTATCAGCAGCAACCAACATATCTCACGTTGTAGTATGGAGAACAATAAACAATTGTATTAAAGAAATAAAAAAAAAGATTAATGAAGACTGTTAATAGCATATCGGGAGGCAAAACCTCAGCTTACATAGCAGCTAATTACAAAGCTGACTATAATGTATTTAGTTTAGTTAGAACTGATGACAAAAATTGTATCTATCCAGATGCAAAAGTTAGGCAGTTGGTATCTGATAAATTAGGAACTGAATTTATAGGCACTTTAGAAGATGATGTTATCATTAATACAATATTAGATTTAGAGCAGTTTATAGGTCAGGAAATACATTGGGTAACTGGTAAGACATTTGATAAATTAATAACTAATAAAAAAAATTATCTACCAAATAAAATTGCAAGATACTGCACCACAGAACTAAAAACAATGCCTGTTTTATATTGGATGTATGATGTAATTAAAGAACCAGTTATAATGCGTTTTGGTTATAGAGCTAATGAAACTAATCGAGCTAAAACTATGTTAAGCAAAACAGATGAAGAAGGTTACACAAAAGTAAAAGCAACATTTAGTAAATTAAAAGATGGTAGAAACAGTTGGCAAGAAATGAGATATTGTCAACCAGAATTTCCATTAATAAATGATAATATTTACAAAGA
>Ga0208972_1000566_pt1 | contig 13813 bp, 15 predicted proteins | sample AOAMet_48_BLW_10_2_FD_188232 | JGI IMG/M metagenome (GOLD analysis project Ga0208972, IMG submission 188232) | Ammonia-oxidizing marine microbial communities from Monterey Bay, California, USA - CAN11_48_BLW_10 (SPAdes) | ecosystem: Environmental > Aquatic > Marine > Intertidal zone | place...
CGTTGAAAGAATAAAATTGTAGCTGCAAAAACTGCTGCAATCCCAAACAAACTTCCAGAAAACAGAGACACATCTTCTTTAGGGACAAAATTCACCTCAACATACTTGAGTGTCGTATCAATAATTCCCGATCCAAAAAACAATAAAACAGGGAATAGCATTCCTCCAGATTTTGTGCTTTTTTCATCTTTAACAGACGCCAAATAAACAGCAATTAAAGCAACTAAAATTCCAATCACTTTTAATAAAGTAACCGACTCATTATACAAAAAAGTACCAAACAACACAGGAACTACCACTGACATTTTACCTGCAACAGATGCAACTGAAACACCATTTCGTTGCGCTGTCGTGGCCATGACAAAAAAGATAGAAACAAACAAAGCGCCTAAAAAGAGAGCCCCAAAGAACCAAGATTGCTGAGGCAATTCTGTAAGAGAAACCGTTCCTTCTGCCAGTCCAATTCCCATGGCAAACGCTACAATGTAGTTCACAAAAATTGCTTTTAAAGTATCTATTTTATAGATTCCAAAATATTTAAAAATAACAAATAAGCCTGTAGAAAAAAGGATACTCAATAATAGGTAGATCAATTTGAAAATTGTTTTTGGTTGAATAAATGAATAATGTCGTCTTGCCCAGGAATTAAGTTCCAAGTTTGAATTCCTAGTAACTTTGCTGCGTCTGTATTTTTCTTTGTATCATCTATAAAAAGTGTTTCTAGAGGCACTAAAGAATGCTCCTTTAAAATATATTCATAGATAATTGCATTGGGTTTTCTCATTTTCATTTCATGAGATAGGTAAAAATATCCAAAACAATTTTTAAAGGTATTGTAGAGGTGCATTCCCCAGTTTTCTTGAATCCAAGAAATATGTAACTCATTGGTATTGCTTAATAAAAATAAGTTGTAGTTTGCATTTTTTGCCAACTCTTGAATGAACTTTAATCGATGTGCTGGAAAATCTAATAAAATAGCATTCCAAGCTGTTATTAATTTTTCAGAAGGGACTTGAAACTTCGTTTCAAAAAAATCAATAAAACTTGTTGTGGACAACAAGCCCATTTCATACTGTTGACAAATCATTAATGTTTCTTCAGAAAGCTCAGTAATCCCTAATTGAGCAAGTGCCTTCGCCGTTGCTTCTTTATCTAAATTGATAAAAATATCGCCAAAATCGAAAATGATATTTTTAATCATTAATGTATATTTTTAAGAAGTCGGTATCTATATGAGCAGCTGTCATTCTTTTAGAAACAAAACGAGGTGCTTTTACACCCTGATTAAAACAAACATCTCCTACATAAACGTGCGCTTCATCCCAAATTCTGGCATCAATGAACGTCTGTAAAGTTTGAGCCCCCCCTTCAACAATGACCGATTGGATTTTATGTTTATTAAGTACATCGCAAATCTGAGAGGCGATATTTTTAGAAAAATCAATCAATTCAAAATGTATTTCTGAACTGCAATCAAAAGGATACTTTTGTTTTTCAGTAAACACAATCGTTTGGGCGCTTCCATCCAAAACAGCAGCAGTTGCAGAAATTCTTGCTTTTCGATCCAATACAATTCGAACTGGATTAGTACCCGACCAACTCCGTAAATTTAATTTGGGATTGTCATCAATAACCGTATTAGTGCCTACCAAAATTGCATGCTCTTTACTTCGCAGCTTGTGGACCGTTTGTTGTGAAAATGGATTCGAAATCCAAACAGGTTTTTGGGCTGGTCTAGATAGCGGTGCTACAAAACCATCTTTCGTTTCCGCCCATTTCAAAATCAGATACGGTCTCTTTTTGTTTTGAACTGTAAAAAACCTTTTGTGATGTGCCTTACACGCAGCTTCTAACACCCCAACTACAACATTGATTCCCGCTGCTTCAAGGTGAGCGATCCCTTTACCCGCAACAAGTATATTTGAATCTACACATCCAATCACGACCTTTTTAAGCTGGTGTTTTACAATCAAATCGGCACAAGGCGGTGTTTTACCAAAATGCGCACAAGGCTCCAAAGTAACATAGAGAGTCGCTTGTTTTAACATCGCTTTGTTCGCCACGGCATTGATTGCATTTACTTCAGCATGATTGCCGCCATGGGGAGATGTAAAACCTTCTCCAATGATTTTATCATTGAGAACAATAACTGCACCTACAGACGGATTTGGACGTGTATTTCCAATTCCATTTTTAGCAATTTGCAAGCAGCGGTGTATGTAAAATTCGTAACTCAATAAAATTTAAAGTTTAATTTCTTGTATTTTATCAATAAGATAGGTGTTAGAAAACCCAAATACTTTGTATTTTAAATTCCCTTTGAACCTTAATTTGATCGATTTATTTAAAAAAGAATTGATCAACCCTCCAAGAATACCATTCTTATTATTTTGAAAAACTTTTTTAGTTGGAATCACTGCCATTAACGGAACTGAAAAGGAAGCTCTCGCTGGCACTTTAAATTCATCTACATAAACGGAAGCAATAGATGTACCCTTTACAATTATTTGAATTTTATCGCTAGAAATAGTTCCGCCAACCCCATTTGGGTTCTCAAAAAATGCAGCTGCTTTTAATCGAATTGTGTCCATAGTAACCGATACAATCTTCACATCATCTACTTTGATAAAAATGGGTTTTTTCTTGACTGCACAACTACTCAACAACAAAAATAAAAGGAAAAAATATAGTCGATTTTTCATGAAAATTATTTAAAAAAATTGATACCTTGCTCTTGCAAAAATAAGGGAATAAATGACAACAGAAGATTTTATCATTAGAGAAATTCAAGCCAAAGACAATGCGCAGGTTGCAAAGCTAATCCGTGGTGTTTTAATTGAGTTGGGTGTTCCGAAAGTAGGGACTGCTTATGAAGATAAAGCTACAGATGAAATGTTTGAACATTTTCAAAAAAAAACTTCCGAATACTATGTACTTGAGTACAAAAACAAAATTGTTGGCGGTGTTGGAATTGCAAAATTAGATAATTTTGAAGGCAATATTTGCGAGCTTCAGAAAATGTACTTTGCCCCTATTGCAAGAGGAAAAGGACTGGGATCAAAATTGATAGAAAAGTGCCTTGAAAAAGCAAAGGCTCTAAATTTTGAAAGTTGTTACTTGGAAACAATGCCTTATATGGATGCTGCAAGAGCACTGTATCTAAAAAACGGGTTTAAAAACCTTGACAAACCGATGGGGAATACGGGGCATTATTCTTGTAATGTTTGGATGTTAAAAAAATTATGATTTTAAAAGAATATAAAACCTACTTTACAGAAGTATTGGCTAATCTATACCCACAAACAGAAATTGACACGTTCTTTTTTTACTTGATGGAAGCCTACTTAGATTTCCAACGAATTGATCTTGTCTTAAAAGCTGATTTTGAACTCTCAACCGAAGTAGATATGCAATTTAAAAAGGCTTTAGAGGCCCTTAAAAAAGAAATCCCCATTCAATATATTTTAGGGGAAACTGAATTTTATGGCCTTCCCTTTATTGTAAATAGACACACCTTAATACCAAGACCAGAAACAGAATCATTGGTAGCGTGGATTTTAGAAACAGCAGATACTACAGCAGCTTTACAAATTATTGATATTGGCACAGGAACTGGCTGTATTCCCATTACATTAGCAAAACACCTACCCAAAGCAAACCTCTTTGCGATTGACGTTTCTAAAGAAGCTTTAAGAATTGCAAAACAAAATACCACACTAAACAAAGTAAAAATTCACTTTACTGAAAAAAACATTTTAGAAACCACAGTACTTCCTCAAAAATTTGATGTTATTGTCTCGAATCCACCCTACGTGAGAGCACTGGAAAAAGTAGATATTAAAAAAAATGTTTTAGAAAACGAACCGCATTTAGCATTGTTTGTAGAAGATGACAACCCGTTGCTTTTTTATGATAAAATAGCTGACATAGCTAAAGAACACCTTACTATAAATGGATTGCTTTTTTTTGAAATCAATCAATATCTAGGAAGTGAAACCGTTGAAATGCTGCATAAAAAAGGATTTAAAAACATCGAACTGAGGAAAGATCTATTCGGAAAGGATCGAATGATACAATGTTCTTTTTTTGAATCAGAATCAAAAGATTAGCCGCTAAGAATCACTTGAAAAAACGATTGAATATATTCAATTTTAAATCTTTTTATTTCCATACTTTTGCAAAATGATTAAAGAGATTCAACTCCGAGTAAATTTAATAGAAGAACGCAAAGAAAATATCCTTTTATATAAGGCAGCCAAGCAATTGGATGTTGATAAAAGTGAGATTTCTGCTGTAAAAGTATTGCGTAAATCGATTGATGCTCGTAAAAAAGACATCATCTTTAATTATAAAGTTGCTGTATATATTTCGGAAAATATTCCTGAAAAATCAGACTATATTTTTGATTATAAAGATGTTTCTAATGCTAAAGAAGTGCATATTGTTGGTTTTGGACCTGCTGGAATGTATGCTGCTTTACGTTGCATCGAATTAGGTTTCAAGCCTATTGTGCTAGAACGTGGAAAAAATGTACAAAACAGAAGGCGTGATATCAAAGCCATTAACCAGGATCATATTGTAAATGACGATTCGAACTATTGTTATGGTGAAGGGGGAGCTGGTACCTATTCTGACGGAAAACTCTACACCCGTTCTTTAAAACGTGGAGACGTAAGACGAATTTTTGAAAACTTAGTTTTTCATGGTGCAACCGAACAAATTTTAATTGACGCACATCCACATATTGGAACAAACAAGCTTCCAAAAATCATACAAAATATTCGAGAAAACATCCTCAAATATGGTGGTGAGGTTCATTTTGAAACGCGCGTCGAAGATTTTGTAATCAAAAACAACAAAATACAAGCACTTCACCTTCAAAACGGTCAAGAAATGGCAGTAAATTCTGTGATTTTAGCAACTGGACATTCTGCAAGAGATATTTATCAATTACTACACAAAAAGAACATTGCCCTAAAAGCGAAGTCTTTTGCAATGGGTGTTCGTGTTGAGCATCCACAAGAAATTATTGACCAAATTCAATATAGTTGTTCTGGTGAAAGAGATGAGTTATTACCTGCAGCTGCCTATAGTTTGGTGCAACAAGTAAACAACAGAGGCGTATACTCCTTCTGCATGTGTCCTGGTGGATTTATTGTTCCAGCAGCGACAGCATCAGGGGAAGTCGTAGTAAATGGAATGTCGCCTTCACGTAGAAACAATAAGTTTGCAAACTCTGGAATTGTAGTTGAATTAGATATTGACAGAGATTTTAAAAAATACGAAAAATTTGGCGCCTTAAAAGGACTAGAATTTCAGAAAGATTTGGAAAAAATTTCCTTTTTTGCTGGTGGACGTACACAAACAGCTCCCGCACAAAGATTGGTGGATTTTGTGGATGGAAAACTATCAACAAATTTAAACGAGACCTCCTATCAACCTGGACTAAATTCGGCACCACTACACTCCCTATTACCAAAAATTATTGGAAGTAGATTGCGCAAAGGTTTTGAAGGTTTTGGAAAAAAAATGCACGGATATTATACCAATGAAGCTAACATTGTTGGTGTAGAATCGCGTACCTCATCACCTGTAAACATTCCAAGGAAAGAAGATTTGGAACATACAGAAATTGAAGGATTGTTTCCTTGTGGCGAGGGTGGCGGTTATGCTGGAGGAATTGTTTCTGCCGCAATGGACGGAGAACGTTGTGCTGAAGCTGCAATTGCAAAAATATAAACAAAGGAGATGCATTATTCCACTTAAGAATTGAAAAATAAAAAATATTAGATCGGATAAAATGCCAAAAAAAGGAAAAGCAAAAAACACCACTACCAAGGCGAAGTATAATCGATTGATGCTTCAGAAGGTGAATAAAGTTAAGCTAGAAAAAAAACAGCATAAAGAGCGTATCAAAGCACTCATGAGAAAAATAAACGAAGAAAAACAACATCCATAAAAAAACCCAAGCTTTCACTTGGGTTTTTAATTTTTATATTGAAAATACTACTTATCTATAGCTCCTAAAACACGTTTCATAAAAGCATTTAAAGCTTCTTTTTTGGGTGTTCCTTCTTTGATCATTTTATCAACTTCAACCGCTCCATAAAGATTGGAAATCAATTCGCCAATAACGTCTAATTCTTCATCTTTTAAGGACGGGACTTCTGTGAGTGCCTCTAGTGTTTCAATTGTTTCTAAAACGTAATCTTGATCGTTTTCTTCGATAAAATTGGTCAAGTGTTTTATAATAGGTAACTTCATTCTATAAAATTTCTGATAAGAATTCTTTCAAAACATCAAACTTATTGGTTTGTGTCTGACCTGCAAATTTACCATCTACAAAAGTAGCAAAAGTTGGAAGATTACTAACATCTGCCAATTTCCTGCTCTCTGGAAATTTCTCCGCGTCAACAATTACGAAAGTTGCTGCTTCGTTTTCTGTAGATAATTTCTTAAATTTTGGTTTCATAATTCTGCAATTACCACACCATCCTGCAGAATATTGTACAATAACCGTTTGGTTATCGGCAACAATTTCTGCTAAATTATCTTGATTTAACTCTTCTACCATATAAATCGAATATTAGTTTGATGCTAAATAAGCGGCAGTTCCTTTTGCATTTGGCGCCATCGCTGTTTTCCCTTCTTCCCAGTTTGCTGGACATACTTCACCGTTCGTTTGAACATGTGCATACGCATCTACCAAACGTAAAAATTCATTTACATTTCTACCCACTGGCATGTGGTTTACTCCTTCATGAAATACCGTTCCTTCTTCATCAATTAAATAAGTAGCTCTGTAAGTTACATTATCTCCTTCTACTTGAATGGTCTGTGTGGCTTCATCAAAAGTTTCATTCGTAATGTCTAAAATACCTAATACTGAAGATAAATTACGGTTACTATCTGCTAAAATTGGGTAAGTTACACCTTCTATACCTCCGTTATCTTTTGCAGTACTTAACCATGCAAAATGCACTTCTGGAGTATCACAAGAGGCACCAATTACGATCGTGTTTCTTTTTTCAAACTCACCTAAAGCTGCTTGAAATGCGTGCAATTCTGTAGGACATACAAATGTAAAATCTTTCGGATACCAAAATAACAACACTTTTTTGTTGTTTTTCTTAGCTTCTTCTAATACATTTATTTTAAATGTATCTCCCATTTCATTCATTGCATCTACGCTTAAATCTGGAAATTGTTTCCCTACTAATGTTGGCATTTTTTTATGTTTTTTGTTGATTAATATTTATTTATCCGAGTGCGAATATATAAAAGGTGAAACCTTAAATCGAAAAAAGTTGATGGGAAGTTTTTATATTCTCATCAACTTTATTGATACTAATTACTGTTGTAAATAGTTTTATACTATTTAGAAGCAAAAAGGGTAACATCCTTTTCTGAAACTTCATTTTCACCCAAGATAATAAGTCGTTCAACAACATTTCTTAGTTCTCTAATATTTCCAGTCCAGTCGTATGCTTGTAACTTTTTAAGGGCATTTTTTGAAAAGGTTTTCAGAGGTGTTCCTTGTTCTTTGGCAATTTTTGAAGAAAAGAAAGCAACCAATAATGGGATGTCCTCTCTTCTATCGTTTAATGCAGGTACTTTTATTAAAATAACAGCCAATCTGTGGTATAAATCCTCTCTAAAACGACCTGCTTCAATTTCTTTCTTCAAATCTTTGTTTGTAGCTGCCAAGACTCTAACATTTACTGTTATATCTCTATCGGAACCTACTCTTGATATTTTACTTTCTTGAAGTGCTCGCAATACTTTGGCTTGGGCAGATAAACTCATATCTCCTATTTCATCCAAAAAAATCGTTCCGCCAGTAGCGGCTTCAAACTTCCCTGCTCGGTCTTTATTGGCGCCTGTAAATGATCCTTTAACGTGACCAAAAAGCTCACTTTCAATTAATTCTGATGGGATTGCTGCACAATTCACTTCAATCATTGGCGCTTTTGAACGGTCAGATTTTTCATGCAACCAGTGGGCTACTAGTTCTTTTCCAGTTCCATTTGGCCCTGTTATTAAAACCCTTGCATCTGTTATAGCAACTTTGTCGATGATCTCTTTGATGTGCTTAATTTCTGGGCTCTCACCGATCATTTCATAGTTTTTGCTGACTTTTTTCTTCAAGCGTTTATTTTCTAAAATCAGCTCTTTTTTATCCAAAGCATTTCGGACAGTATTTAACAGACGGTTTAAATCTGGTGGCTTCGAAATATAGTCAAAAGCCCCCAAACGCATAGTATTTACTGCGGTATCTATATCGCCATGTCCCGAAATCATAACAATCGGAATTTCAGGTTTTACCTTTTTTACTTTCTCTAATACCTCAACACCATCCATTTTAGGCATTTTAATATCGCATAAAACCAAATCATAGTCGTTGTTTAAAATCATTTCAAGACCTTGCAAACCATCTGCTGCTTCTTCAACTTCGTATCCCTCATTTTCTTCAGAAATAATTTTTTTTAAAACTCTTCTAATGGCTGCTTCGTCTTCTATGATTAGTATTTTTCTCATGTTTTTTTTCTAAAATTATTTTTGTTGATACAAGTGCACATCCCTTTGAGGAAATGGTATTGAAATCTTATTTTCTCGAAATAAAGCATCAATTTCAAAACGAATATCGCTTTGAATTATAGTGGCCTCAAAACTATTGCTCAAGGTAAAAACAACTTTAAAATCCAAAGAACTTTCACCGAAATTGGTAAAAAATACAGTAGGTTCCGGTGTAGTAAGTACCTTTGAATTAGAGCTTACTGCTTTCAATAATAAAGTTTTTACCAGCTGCACATCCGTCCCGTATGCAACACCTACGCTCACAGACTCTCTTGTTTCATTCCCGTTTTCGGTCCAATTATACAAACTGTTGGTAAGATATAAATGATTGGGAATGACCAAGACTTTGTTATGGATGGTCACCGCTCGAGTGGTTCTTAATCTTATTTCTACTACCCGTCCTACTTTCCCATCCAATTCAATGATATCTCCTACATGCACAGATTGATCAATCAAAATAAAAACCCCGGATATAATGTCTTGAAAAAGTGTTTGCAATGCCAAACCTACACCAATGAGCAACGCTGCTGATGCCGCAAAGATCGCGGTAACATTTACCCCGGACGATTGAAGCGTTACCAAAAAAATGATACTGAAAACCAGCCATCTTAAATACCCAAAAACAGCAACAAATTTCTCTTTGTCATTTTTGGGTAATTTTCTTGTGATTAATTTCATTGAAAACCGCAATAGATAAGAGGCCAAAATTAAAGCAAGAATGACTACTATAATTGTTTGAACAGAAATGTGTACATCTGCTCCAAAGTTGAAGCTATAATTTAAAAATGCTTTTATTTTATCCATATATTGAAGTTTTTAACCCTTATATTTTATCCATTTATACAAATCTTTGTAAGTTGGTTTTTTGCCATACATTAAGATTCCAACCCTATAAATCTTCGCTGCTAACCAAACCATAAAGACAAAGGTAACAATTAACAATGCCATCGAAATGGCGAGTTCAAACCAAGAGACCCCAAAGGGCACTCTCATTAACATGACGATTGGACTGGTAAAAGGGAGGATCGAAAAAATTGTTGCGATGGGGCCATGTGGGTCATTCATTACGGTTGCAAAACCTACATAAAGCCCTAAAACTAGAGGCGCCATAATTGGCAACATAAACTGTTGAGTATCTGTTTCATTATCTACCGCTGCCCCCACAGCTGCAAATAGCGAACTGTATAGAAAGAAACCTCCTAAGAAGTAAAAAATGAAAAGCACAAATAATTTTAAAATAGGTAGTCTCAAAATTTCTTGTAAAATTAACTGTAACTTATCAGGATTTACGGCTTCTTTTGCTGCATTCAATTGGTCTTGTGGGATTTTAGATGCTTGCATTTCTACCATATCTATGCCAAAAACGGCAGATGCGATAATACTTATTACAAATAATAGGATTCCCCAAATAAAGAATTGCAAGAGTCCTGCTGAAGCGTTTCCAATAATTTTACCTAACATTAACTGAAAGGGTTTTACAGATGAAACAATGATTTCTATAATTCTACTTGTTTTTTCTTCAATGACACTTCGCATGACAGAAGTTCCATAAATCATTACAAACATCATTAATAAATATCCAGCGATTGCTCCTACTGCTATTTTTAAACCATTAATTAGTTTGGAAGATTCTTCACCCGAAAAATTAAACATTTTAATATTTGAAGCGATTTCTGATGCTTTTATTTGCATTAAATCGATTTCAAAATGAGTGAGTTTTAAGTTTCTTAAATGGGTTTCTACGCGATTCTCTAGTCCATTCATAAGTGACATTCCTGGAGAATCTGACGAATAAAACTCTATGGATTTAGCCAACAATTCTAAACTGTCTTTTTTAGGAATATAAAGTACACCATAAAAATCACCATTTTCTACTTTTTTCTTTGTTTCCGTAAGTCCAAGTGCTGTATAATCTTGGTATTTTACAGTTTTAGAATTTTTAAAATTTTCCTTTGTAAACAAACCTGAAGCGTCTACATAAACGATTTCTTTTACTTTTTCGTCGTTCTTTTTCATTAAAAAAACGACCAAAACCCCCATTACAACTATTAAAACAGGACTTAAAAAAGTCATTATTAAAAAAGATTTGTTTCTAACTTTCGCGATAAACTCTCTATGAATAATTAATTTTAACTTGCTCATCTTATATATTTTTATTTACAGCCTGCATAAATATTTCATTAGCGTCAGGAACCAATTCTACAAAATGTTGTACATGCCCTTGTGAAGTTAAAAAGGATAATAAGTCATTTGGATTTTCTCCTTCTTTTAAAGTTATGTTTAATTTCAACCCTTCATTTATAATTTTAAAATCTGCGGTAGAAACTTTATACAATTGTCTTAATCGCTCTTCTACTTCTTTAAGGTTTGAAGTCGCTACACCTACTTGAAATGTATTGGTGCGAAAAGCGCGCTTTATGTCATCTAGTTTCCCTTCTAAAATTTTATTCGATTGATCTATTAAGGCAATATAATCACACATTTCTTCTACCGATTCCATTCGATGTGTAGAAAAAATAATGGTAGCGCCTTCATCTCTCAATTGCAAGATTTCTTTTGCAATTAACTGTGCGTTTATAGGATCAAAACCAGAGAAAGGTTCATCAAAAATCAACAACTTTGGCTTGTGCATTACAGTCACTATAAATTGAACTTTTTGCGCCATTCCTTTAGAAAGCTCTTCTATTTTCTTATCCCACCAAGCAGAAATATCAAATTTATCAAACCAATATTTCAATCGTTTTTTTGCTTCCGATTTGCTCAACCCTTTCAATTGTGCTAAATACAACGCTTGCTCTCCTACCTTCATGCTCTTATACAAACCGCGTTCTTCTGGCATATAACCAATGTGTTCTACGTCATTTGGTGCTAATAATTTTCCGTCAAAATAAACATCACCTGCATCTTGCATAGTGATCTGATTGATAATTCTAATTAATGAGGTTTTTCCAGCTCCGTTTGGACCCAATAAACCAAAGACACTTCCTTTGGGTATGGTCAGTGAAACGTTATTTAATGCCGTAAAATCCCCATAGGTTTTTACTACATTTTTTATTTCTAACAAGTTATCCATTCTTTTTTCATTTGATTTTTCAAAAACATATTTTCCATACAAAACTACATTTTTTACAACGAATAAGACCCATATATCCCTCTATTGTTACAGGTTAAAAAAATATATTTACTATGCATGCATAACTTTTTTATAATTTACTATGCATGCATAATAAATTTGTATATCTTTGGACCAATGAAGAAACAGAAGTCAATAGATCATGAGTTAAGAGCCACTTGGCAAGCAGTTGCTAAGATGTACAATGAGCAAGCCGTTAAACATGAAAGTACCATGTCTACAGCATTTGTTCTTTTAAACATAGATGCTGAAAAAGGAACCCCATCTACAGCATTGGGTCCACTAATGGGAATGGAACCAACGAGCCTATCGCGTATATTAAAGAACATGGAAGACAAAGGAGCCATTGCTCGAGAGAAAAATCCAGATGATGGTAGAAGCGTCATTATAAAACTAACCCCCTATGGAAAAGAAATGCGTTCGATTTCTAAAGGCCACGTATACCAGTTTAATAATAAAGTAAAAGAACACATTACGGAGGAAGAGTTAGAAAACTTCTTTAAAGTGACCTCCACAATAAATAAATTAATAGCAAATAAGAACGTCTTTGAAGACCTTCAATTAAAATCTATTTAAATAAAACTACAAACAAATGACAAGAAGAATTAAAAAAGTAGCAATCATCGGTTCTGGAATTATGGGAAGCGGAATTGCATGTCATTTTGCCAACATTGGCGTTGAAGTTCTTTTATTGGACATTGTACCAAGAGAACTAAATGACAAAGAAAAAGCAAAAGGACTCACATTAGAAAGTAAAGTTGTTCGTAATCGTTTAGTGAATGACGCTTTAAGAACGTCTTTAAAGTCAAAACCTTCACCAATTTACAATCAGAAGTTTGCCAGCAGAATAACAACTGGTAATATTGATGATGATTTGCATTTAATTAGGGATGTAGACTGGATAATGGAAGTTGTAGTAGAGCGATTGGATATCAAAAAGATGGTTTTCGAGAAAATTGAAAAACATAGAACAGCAGGAACATTGATTACATCAAACACTTCTGGAATTCCAATCAAATTTATGAATGAAGGACGTAGTGAAGACTTTCAAAAACACTTTGCAGTAACTCACTTTTTTAATCCTCCAAGATATTTAAAGTTATTTGAGGTTGTTCCAGGACCGAACTGTGATCAGGTAGTAACCGATTTCTTAATGATGTATGGTGATAAGTTCTTAGGAAAAACTTCGGTTTTAGCAAAAGACACTCCAGCCTTTATTGGAAACAGAATAGGGATTTTTAGCATTATGAATTTATTTCATATTGTAAAAGAAATGGGCTTAACGATTGAAGAAGTAGACAAGTTAACAGGTCCTGTTATTGGTCGTCCAAAATCGGCTACTTTTAGAACTATTGATGTTGTTGGATTAGACACCTTAGTGCATACTGCAAACGGTGTAAAAGACAACTGTCCTGAAGACGAAATGAAAGCTCAGTTTGAAATCCCTGCATTTGTAAATCAAATGATGGAGAACAAATGGTTGGGAAGTAAAACAAAACAAGGATTCTATAAAAAATCTGTAAATGCAGATGGTAAAAAGGAAATTTTATCACTAGACCTGAACACCTTAGAATACCGTTCTAAAAAACGCGCATCATTTGCAACATTAGAATTAACGAAAACAATAGATAATGTAGGTGATCGTTTTAAAGTATTGGTCAAAGGAAAAGACAGAGCAGGAGAATTTTATAGAAAATGCTTGTCGGCCTTATTTTCATACGTACAAAACAGAGTGCCCGAAATTTCAGATGAAATTTATAGAATTGATGACGGTTTAAGAGCCGGGTTTGGTTGGGAACATGGACCATTTCAAATTTGGAATGAAATCGGTGTTGCTGCTGGAGTTGAACTCATGAAAGCAGAAGGTAAAGAACCTGCTGCTTGGGTTACCGAAATGTTAGAAAAAGGAGAAACTTCATTTTACACAGTAAAAGAGGGTGCAACTTATTACTATGACATTCCTGCAAAAGCACATGTGAAAAAACCAGGACAAGATTCCTTTATTATTTTAGACAACATTAGAAAATCGACTGAAGTCTTTAAAAACTCAGGGGTTTCTCTGCAAGATATTGGAGATGGAATTTTAAACTTAGAATTCCGTTC
>Ga0208972_1000571_pt1 | contig 13732 bp, 17 predicted proteins | sample AOAMet_48_BLW_10_2_FD_188232 | JGI IMG/M metagenome (GOLD analysis project Ga0208972, IMG submission 188232) | Ammonia-oxidizing marine microbial communities from Monterey Bay, California, USA - CAN11_48_BLW_10 (SPAdes) | ecosystem: Environmental > Aquatic > Marine > Intertidal zone | place...
TACAGTCCCTCCATCACAAACAGTAACATCAGCTCCAGCTGATACTGTCGGTAAAGTATTTACAGTAACATCAACTTGATCAGTTCCCGTACAACCATTTCCATCTGTTCCAGTAACTGTATAAGTTGCTGTTGCAGTTGGTGTGAAAGCAGTTCCGTCAGTAATACTATTATCCCAAGCATAAGTTGTTGCTCCAGATCCTGAAAGTATTACAGCACCTCCATCACAAACAGTAACATCAGCTCCAGCTGATACTGTCGGTAAAGTATTTACAGTAACATCAACATTGTCTGTTCCAATACAACCATTGGCGTCAGTTCCAGTTACTGTGTAAGTTGCAGTTGCAGTTGGGCTGAAAGTAGTTCCGTCATTAACACCATTGTCCCAAGCATAAGTTGTTGCTCCAGAACCACTTAAAGTGACACTCGTTCCGGGACAAACAGACTGGTCAGCTCCGGCTGATACTGTTGGTAAAGTATTTACAGTAACATCAACTTGATCAGTTGCAGTACAACCATTAGCATCTGTTCCAGTTATGGTATAAGTCGTTGTCGCAGTTGGGGTGAAAGCAGCTCCGTCAGTTACACCATTATCCCAAGCGTAAGTAATTGGTAAAACCGAAGAATGTAAGCCTATGTTCGTCCAGTCATCTTTTGCTAAAACTTCCCACTCTGAATCAGTAGAATTTGTTCCAGCAGAGACTGTCCAATTTGTGTTAGGGCCAGTTACGGATGATTTTCTAATTAGGGTATGATCTTTTGTAGCATTGTTAACACCAGCTACACTCCAAGCTGTACCAGGGTCAGCACCATCTGTTCCTACTGCATCAATTAATGTCATTGTTCCATTAATAGATTTTGCTAGTCCAATGGCATCGTCACCATTATAATTTGCTTGTGACCAAACGATATCGCCTGCAGAACTTATTGTTGCAGCAGACGAGCCATTATAAATAACATAAACTTGACCGGCCGTTAGAGTACCGCTTAGGGACAATGAATATTCTGGCCAACTCCCTCCATTTGCTATTTTCCACATTTCGTAATCTGAAAGATTTACATCTGATCCTGTGCCATTGAAAATTTCTATGTATTTATTATTGCTAGACCCTTCCGAATATTCAGAAATGAAAAGATCTGTTTCTGATGCAGTTAAAGTTACTTGGCCACCATTACAAACAGTTTGGTCAGCTCCAGCATTAATAGTGAGCGAGCAAGATGTTATAGGCGCATTATCAGTCACCCAAGTTGCTCCAAAAATTGTTCCATCGTACCCGACACTACTTAAATCATTTAAGGTAGCACCAGAACCTTCAGAAAAATTGTAATAAATATTTAGGTTGGTTTCATTTCCAGTTAATGCAGTATTGTAATTAGCTAAAATTTCACTAGCTGTTCTAGCAATTGACCAAACTCTTGCCTCAGTCATCATTCCATCATAATAATACTCGTTAGTAGTCGAATTAAAAGAATCTGCTTCAGACCCATCTCCTAAAAAGCCAAACCTTGTAACTCCACTACGCCCGATATTTCCACCAGCATGTGCATTTACTTTTCTAGCAACTTCTACACCATCAACATAAATTATTTTATCTGTTCCATCAAAAACAACTGCAGCGTGGTGCCATGTACCATTTACAAGAGCTGAATTGGCACTTGACCAAAAATCGTCAGTAGCTCCAGTTACACTTGTAGAGTGAAAACCAATACGACCATCTCCTTCAATACTGAAATGCCAATACTCACTTCTGTCAAAACAAATTAACGCCCAATTAGAAAAATCTCCAGCAGTAGTGAAAGAAGTTTTAAACCACACTTCTGCAGTTAATGCAGAAATTGGAGAAGAGTAGGATTTATTTATTGCAACATAATCATCTGTACCATCAAAACTTAAAGTAGTTTGACTTTTGCCGTTTAAAAACAACATTAATACTACTAAGAGGGTAAATATTTTTTTCATAATTTTATAATATTTATGCAATATAAAATATACAGATAAGATTTAAAAAATTTTAAAGAAAAAATTATGTCCAAATAGTGTAATTCAGCCTATTTTATAGTTCAATTAAATTGTCTTGAAATAATACTTTGTTGGGATTAGCTAGACTAAATTTAAAAAAGCTTAAAGTTTAGAAGCTTTATAAGCAAGCCAAATTAAAACAAACTGAATGGGTAACCTCACCCAAGAAGCCATAAAACTAGAGACATTAATTGCTTCTTGTGGAATTTCGTTAAATGCTAAGTAGATATTGGCAGGATAAACGGCAATTAATAAAAACACCAACCCCCAAGAGGCGTAAAACCTTGTCTTTTTAAATAGCAAACCAAGTCCAAATATAATTTCAAATCCACCACTTAGATAAACCAGTTCAAGGTGAAAAGCCAAGTATGGGGGTACTATTTTTAAAAAAAAAGAAGGGTTTATAAAATGTTGACAGCCTATCCAAACATAACTAAGACCCATTAAAACAACCAATAACTTTAGAAGATTTTCTTTCAATTTTTTATAATTTCAATCTCAAACTAATTGTCAAAATTATTAAAGCACCTATGTTTTTCTTCCTCTATTTGCTGAACAATTTCATATAATTCGTCCTTAATAATCTCTATATCGCCCCCACTATTTAAGTCAATTAATTTTTTAATATTGTTTAATTTTGAATTTATAGATTCAATAGTTTTAGGAGTTAGTAGCATTATTTACCTGGAATAAATTTTAAAGAAACTGAGTTTACACAGTGTCTGGTATTTTTAGAAGTTAATTGTTCACCAATAAAAACATGACCTAAATGACCCCCACACTCTTTACACAAGATTTCTGTTCTTCTGCCATCAGCATCAGTAATCTTTTCTACCGCATTGTCAATTTCATCATCAAAGCTAGGCCAACCACAATTCGATTTAAATTTATCATTTGATTTGTATAAGGGAGTTTCACACCTTCTACAAACGTAAACCCCTGTTTCATAATGGTTGTTATATTCTCCGGAAAATGGATACTCTGTCCCCTTATTAACAATTATTCTTTCTTCTTCGGCTGTAAGAGAATTGTATTTTTTATCACTCATTTTTGGGCTATTTTTTTCAGTTTGACAAGAAACCACATTACAGAGTATAATTAATACCGTAGTAATAAGTAGGTTTTTTTTCATTAGGAGGTGAAATTATTAAATAAAGCATCAATTTTAGAGGCCAGAATTAAATCTTTCTCAGTAATTTTTTTCTCATCATGAGTTGTTAAATTGATTTTTATTTTACGAAAAGAGTTTAAAATATCTGGATGATGGTTACAAGCCTCAGCTTCTTTAGCAACTAGATTAAAAAAATCTACAGCCGAATTAAAATCGTTAAAAACGAAAGTTTTAGATATTTCATTATTGATAATTTCCCAATTATATTTATTTGTTAATTCCTGTAAACTTTTGTGATTCATATTTATTTTTTTAGTGTGCTAAGATGCTTTTCAAATTTTTTCATTACCAACAGATGTGCTTTTGCTTGGGTAAATTTATAAACAAACCAAGGAAGCCTTGGTACAAATTCGTGAATTGCTGTTATTATATATTCTCCATCTAAAATAGATCTAAATTCTAGCCAACCTCGATTGGTTCTCTTGGTGAGAAACCCTCCAGTGATATAAAAAAGCTGCCTGTTATTATCACTTCTACTTTCTATATATTCTAACTGCAGAAGGCAAATTCCAAGAAATTTAAACTTTAATAGTGCATTATTTTTTTCAGCTGATATAATACGACTAAATATTTTACTTAGCCATAAGGGATAAGATTGAGCAACCCAATGAGCTGTTTTTTTAGTGGGGTTGGCAATTCTTTGAACACTTCGAACAGTATTTTTGTCCTTTGTTTGGGGAACGCCAACTGGAAAAACAGGAATATTAATGGATTTATCTAGGGCTCTTTTAAGAGTTTCTTTAATATTATAATCAGGTAAATTTTCTAAAACAACTTTTGATTTTAAGGTCATGTCATGTCTAAGACTTTCAATTAAAGGAGAAACAAAATTCGAATTAGAACCACTAAAAACACCTACCCACAACTTAGACATTCCCAATGAAAAAAATGGGACTGAGAAAATCCATCTTCTTTTCCCCATTTCAATAGCCGTAAGTTTTAACAAGTCCATGTAAGTAATTACCTGTGAGCCACCAATTTCAATAGGAGAGTTAAAATATTTCTCGTTTCCCATAATTTGGTCAATACATTTTAAAGCAAACCTTAAATCAACAGGCTGATTTTTTGATTTTGTCCACGCTGGACAAGCCATAACCGGAAGTTTTTCTACTAGTTTTTTTACAATTTTAAAAGATGAGCCCCCTGGGCCAATAATAATGCCTGCTCTAATCGCTGTAAGGGGAGTTTTTCTAGATCCAAGAACCTGCTCTACTTCAAATCTAGACTTTAAATGTTTAGAAATATTTAAATCATCCTTTGGTAAAATTCCACCAACATATATAATGTGTTTTAAATTGCAGCTTTCAGCAGCTCTAGAAAAATTATCTGCTAAAAGCAAATCTGTATCTTCAAAATTGCTTTGATTAAGCCTAGTTGAGGGCTGCATAGAGTGGACTAAATAAAGCGCATAATCAACCCCCTGTAAAGCGTTAACGCTACTAGAGATTGAAAATAAATCCACCATTCTCCATTCAATATCCGAACTTGGTGTAGGGTTTACTTTTTTTCTGGAAAGTGCAATTATATCGTACTTGTCTTTGTAGGTTTCAATAAACCACCTACCAATAAATCCAGTTGCTCCAGCAACAGCTAATTTTTTTTTAAGCGCCAATATTTATTATATTTTAATATTCAAAAGATAGATATTATTGTGACTTAAAATTAATAATTTGTAGAATTTAATTAATCTTATTATAACTTCATTGAATATATGTTTTGAATAAAAAATTATTATTTCAAAAATGAAAATTATTATTTCACAGTTTTTCAAAGGAATTTATTTATATAAAAGGGCATTAAAATTTATTTCCCATAACAGGTTAATTTACTTCTTTTTATTTCCACTTATTTTCAATTTGCTAATTTATTATGTAGGATTAGTTTTTTTTGATAATACAGTAGAAAACTTAAAAAATTCTTTAGTTAGTTATTTTGCTAATTCATTACAATTTGAAAATACAATTTTTAATAAATTTCTTACAATTTCATTATGGTTGATGGCAAAATCGTTTTCTATTTTTTTCTTTTCTTTTTTTGGTGGTTACCTAACAATAATAGCCATGTCCCCAGTATTTACTTATCTTTCTGAAAAGACATCTTCTATTAAAAATGGAATTACATACAACTTTAATTTAATAAGCTTTTTAAAAGATTTACGAAGAGCTATTTTAATAGCCTTTAGAAATATCTTTATTCAGTTTATTTTAATGACAAGCCTATTTATTTTTGGTTTTTTCCCGCTAATTGGTTGGCCCATATCAATATTAGGCAACTTACTAATATCGTCTTATTTCTATGGGTTTTCATTTATGGATTATTCCAACGAAAGAAATAGACTTTCTTTATCGGATTCAATTAGTTTGATAAGAAAAAACAAAGGGATGGCAATAGGACTGGGGTTCATCTTTTATTTGTGCTTATTTATACCAATAGTTGGCGGTCTAATCTCTAGTTTTTTAGCTATTATTTCGGTAGTATCGGCAACTATATTTATGGAAGAATCTAAAAAAAGCTAGATAAGACTTTTAATTTTTTGAATCATTAAATTAAATTCTTTTTCTTCATAAAGGCGGGTTAAAAAAATAATTTCCCCGTTTTTATTTACTACAATATTTCTTGTTACTCCAGCTCCTTTAATTGTGAATTCTGAAAATACTTTACCATCTATATCATATGCAATAGGGTAGGTAACTCCAATTTTATTAATAAAAGCATCTACTTTTTCTTTAGACTCTTTAGTATCTATTCCAATTAAAAGAAAATCATCGTCTTTAAATTGTTTCCAAACTTTCTCTTCTAATGCGGGCATTTCTCTACGACAAACACTACACCAAGACCCTGTAAACTGAATCACCACTACTTTGTCTTGAAAATTTTTATTAGTCCAAACTTCGCCGTTTCTCATTTGGAGTTTAATTTCCGGAATTTGATCACCAACCTTAATTTTGTAACCTCTATTATTCTCGTTTTGACAGGTTACAAAACTGAAAAGCAATATAAAAAGTAAAAAAGTAAAAGTGTTTTTTATTATCATAAATTAATGGGAAACAGTAATAATTTTAGAATTTTGAATATTTCCATCTGCTAATTTAACCAAATAGCTACCATTAGGTAAATCCTTAATATTTATAGAATATATGCCATTTAAATTTTTTGAAAAAAATACTTGAGAAAAAACTTTTTCCCCTAGCAAATTGAATAATTCAATCTTTAATCTTTCAGCATTATTTAAATTATAATGTATGTTTAATTCTCCAATAACTGGGTTGGGATAGCAATTAAAGCTCAAAAGTTTTTCATTTTCTTTAATATTAGTCGTTACAGGGGCTCCAATTAGTGCAAGATCAATTGCTGAGCTTATATCTTGAGTCGAACTATTTTTATTAAAGTAAACATAATGGCCAGCACCACCTACGACTGCAATTTTAGGCATTCCAATTTGCCCATAGTCACTCATATCTATACTTGGGTCTGAAAACCTTGTGCAATTCCCCATTCCTAAATTATCAGCCCAAGAAAATAGTGATTGACAATTTGTATTGGCGAAATCGTCTACTAGATAAAAATCTAATCTCCCAGGGTTGGTATTTGCATACCCTAAAGAAGCCGTATATGCATCTAAAGCAATGGACCCACAAGGTCCACATGGCATTACCCATGCAATTACGATTACTTTTCCGCTATCTAGTTCAGAAAACAAATGGTGAGAAACCCCGTCGCAATCCAATGCAGTAAAATCAGTAGCATTATTTTGGGCAACACCACTTATAAAGAATAAGATTAATAAAAGAAGGACATTTATTCGTTTCATATTTTTATTGAATTGTAAGGTTTATATTAATTTTTTTGTTTTATCTCTTGCTTATTCGATTACCTGAAATCTGCTTTTGTCGGGAGGACTTAAAACGAAACCCGTTATCATCTCTTAATGAGGAATGCTTTGTTCTTCTTCCTTGAACGCGGGCTCTCCATTTTTTCCAATTTTTAAGAGTCATTTCTCTTTTCATTAGCATAATCACTTCTTTTTCAGTAATGTTAAATTGAAAAAGTATGGCTTCAAAAGGTGTCCTGTCTTCCCAAGCCATTTCAATTATTCTGTCCTTTTCTATTTCGCTTAAATCGGTCATTAACAACTAATTATTTATCATTCCATTTAATTTCCAACAGTCAATTTTTTCAATTAAAGTATCATCAAGAACATCGATTAAACTTGATGTTATTGCAGGTCTAAAGTCCTCATCATAAGGCATAGTACCTGCCTTCATTTCAGAAATAGAGTGATTAATATTTGCAACTATACTCTCATAGTCCTCTAAAATAACACCAGCATAATTTACATTACTGTTGTGGCAACTAGTGCAATTGTTTAAAAAAATGGACTTGATCTCTGTTTCAAACAAAGGGTTAGCCTCGCATGGCAAAGGTTCCATAGTTTTATCTTTGCTACAAGAAAATAATCCCTCAACAAAAAGGCAAAAAACAAAAGCGTATGTTAGATTTAATTTCATAAATTAAAGACTTAAAAGTTAAATAAATTAACTTTATTAACAAATATGAAAGTATTATTTAGAATAATCCTAATGTGTCCATTTTTATCTTTTGGACATTTCTTTAGTCAAGAAAGCTGGGATTTTGAAAAAATAAATCAAAAAAAACCATTATTTCTTGATACTCGCGCAATAAACGGGCACACGGTTAAGTTGCTAGAAAAAAAAGTTCTTGAATTAAGAATTATACATCGATTTGGAGATATTGCAACTAACGAATCTTACAGGACTCTTTTTGGCCTTGACAATTCTTCGGACATAAGAATAGGGCTTGAGTATGGCTTAACTGATAAAATAATGATTGGTGCAGGTAGGTCAAAAGGAGCAGGACCTTTTCTAGAATTATGGGATGCATTTATTAAATCAGATGTTTACAATAACAAGGCTTTAAAATTAAAAATATCATGGTCCTCTAAATTGTTTTTCACTACAATGAAAAGCTCAAAAATCGAAAGCGATTTAACCTATTTTTCTAAGCTTTCTCACAGAGTAACTTACCACAATGAACTTTTGATTGCATTCAAGCCAATTAACAAACTCACCCTTCAGCTAAGTCCTGGATTTATATTTAGGAACCTAAGTCAAATTGAGGACAAAAATTTTATTCCCCACATAGGAACTATTGCTAGGTTACATTTGTTTAAAAAAGTGAGTTTAGTAGCAGAATACTATGCAAACATTAATTCTACAGATTATAGAAAAAACAATTATGTTAATCCTTTTGGATTAGGAATTGAAATAAATACTTTTGGACATGTTTTTCTATTGAACTTTGTTAATTCAAGGGGAATAGGAGAAGGACAATTTTTACCATATACAAAAAGCAAATGGAGCAAAGGAGAGTATAGATTTGGCTTCACCATAGCTAGAAAATTTAACAAATAAATAATCATGAAATACATAATTGCAGCAGTTAGCTTCTTACTTTTTATAAACTCTGAAATTGCACAAGAGTTAAAAATAAATTCAGCAAAATCCTTAATTGAATTTAATCATGTCGAAGAGCAAACCATTGGGACTATAAAAGGAGTAAGTGGAAAAATAAATTTTGACGTTACCAACTTATCCAATTCTTTTTTTGAGGCTAGAGTAGATATTTCTTCAATTAAAACTTCTAATGCTACTAGAGATAAACACTTAAATGCTCCGAATTATTTTCATTCGGAGAAATACCCAGAAATTATTTTCAAAAGCGATAGTTTATATTCACTAGACAATAAATTCAGATTAAAAGGTAAATTAACTATTAAAGAGATCACACAATCTGAAGAAATTCAATTTAGTTACAATGATGGGGTATTTAACGGGACCTGCATTATCTATTCTAATGATTATAAAATTCATAAAAGAAAGACAAGAGAAGACAGTAAGATTCTGATTAAGATTACAGTACCTATTTTGTAAATCAATAAAATTTGGAGAATAATTCTTTTTGTTCTTATCTTTCAAATATTGAAAGCATTAATTTTTATAATAAGCATTTTAGTCATTATTCCTTCTTCAATTTTCGCAATTGATAAAGAAGAGGCATTATATTACAATAATTGGAACGATTCTCTCCAAGACAATAACCTTATGCTTTCTAAGGCATATATTAACAGCAACCCTTCAAAAGCTTTAGCATATATTTCACAAGCAATAATAAATACAGATAATTTTTTATTAAAAGCAAAATGTTATTTACAAAAAGGAATTATTTATAATTATTCTTATACAAACAAGGGAAAAGCTGCGCTAGAAAATTACCTTTTAGCAAAAGAAATTTATACTCAGAATAGCATTCAAAATAAATTAATCATTACCAATATTTTAATTGGAGAAGCCCATATTAATTTAGGAGAGCAAAATAAGGCTAATTTACTATTAAGTAAAACAAAAGAATTAGCAAATAAAAATAGAGAATCATTTTTAATGGTAATTTCTTACCTGGCAGAATTAGATGTAAATTATTTAGAAACGAAAAATGCTTTTGAAAACTTCTTGAAAATAGTAGCTAATATTAGACTTAAAAAAAATTCAGCTTATGCTTACTACTTATTTTATAAAAGAGCATTAAACTATGGGGATAAAAAGACAACTATTAGATCTTTAGATAGCGCTGTTAAGCATTATGAAAACAATAAAAATTATGATATTTCAGTACAGATGCTTATTAAAAAAGCAGAAGCATTCGAATCCTTCAATCAGACTAAAAAAGCAATAAATTTAATTCAGGATATTTACACGAAATCCTTAGAATACAACTACACTAGAGGTCTTATCTACAGCTGTTACAAATTATCAGATTATTTTGAATCAGAGAATAATTTTAATAAGGCGAATTTCTACTTAAAATACCTTAATAAAATAGAATCTGCACAAGGCCAAAAAGAACTAACAGAAAGAATATTACTTGCCGAAAAAGAGAATAAAATTGGAGTCGAAAGGTTGAACACAAAAAACGAGCTAAAATTCCAGAGTTATTTAATATTTACTGGTTTCGGAATTGCTCTTTTTATTTTATTTATTGCGCTTTACATTTTCTCTGCCTTCAAAACCAAATCTAAATTGGCCAGCAATCTTATTTTAGCAAATGCCAAAAACCAAGAGCTGAAAAAAGAAAAAGATGATTTTTTAGCCTACACTACTCATGAAATAAGAACCCCTCTATCTGCTGTTATATCTGCCTCTGAAATTTTAGACAGAACTAAACTAGACTCGTCACAAAAGGAGCATTTAAAAGCTTTAAAAAGCAGCGCTAGTAATATACTTTTTCTAGTAAATGACATTTTAGATTTAGCAAAACTTGAGAAACGAAAAATAACATTAGAAAAAATTGATTTTTCTTTAATTAATGTAATTGAAAATTCAATTTCAATATTAAAAAGTAAAGCCATAGATAATAATGTTGATATTAAGTTTATTCAATCTAAGAAAGTTCCTAAATTAATTATTGGAGACGCTTTTAGATTTCAACAAATCATAATTAACCTTTTAGATAACGCTATCAAGTATTCTCCTAATGGCCAAGCGATTATTGAGTTAACTAAAGAAGACAATAAATCTCTGAAAGTTGTGGTAAGCGATAATGGTGTAGGGATTCAGAAAGATAAATTAAAACATATTTTCCAACCATATGCACAAGAAAAAACAAATACCTCTAGACAGTATGGGGGCACAGGTTTGGGCTTGGCAATTTGCGATCTTATAATTCAGTTGATGAATGGAAAAATTAATGTTGAATCAGATTCTTCTGGTACAGTCTTTAGCTTTATAATTCCATATATAATTTCCAATAAGGCTAATGTAGAAGTTTCTGCATCAAAGAAAACAGGGCTTAAAAACATTAAAATATTGATGGCGGAAGATGATGAATTGAACGGAAAATTATTCAAGGATTTAATAGAGAATATTGACAATAATATAACCTTAGAATGGGTAAAAAACGGTCAAGAGGCGACAGTAATGACTTCTAAAAACATTTATGACATTATTTTAATGGACATCGAAATGCCAATTAAAAATGGGTTTGAAACAAGCCTCGAAATAAGAAAGTCCCTTAATTCAAATAATAAAAGCACCCCTATAATTGCCATGACTGCTCATTTGGTAGAAGATGTTTTAGATCGTTGTTATGAAAATGGCATAAATGATTGTATTTCTAAACCATTTCAAATAGAAATGCTCTACAAAAAAATCTCCAAAAGCATTAAAATTGATAATTATGGAAGAGCTATCCATTTAAAGAACAAAAATAAATATTTGGATATTTTTATAAGAACGTTCAAGGATGATTATGATAAGCTTGTGGAAATGATAAAACAAAATGATCAAAATGGCATTAAATCTAAATTACACAAAATGAAAGGCTCATCTGCAACTATGGAATTTATAGAAATTGAAGAATATATTAGTAAAATGGAATTAAAAAAAGTTGTAGATTTAAGTAGCGATATTAAAACGTTACAAAAGCTTTTTGTGAAAAATACTAAATAGAAAATTTAATAATGATAAAGGTAATTATTGTTGATGATGATGAGTTGTGTATTTCTGTGATAGAAGACATGGTTAATCAGCTGGATGAATTTTCATGTATTGGAACTTTTTTAAATGCTTTAGATGCCTATAATTTTATAAATTCTAATGATGTAGATGTAATATTTTTGGATGTAGAAATGCCTAAAATGGGAGGAATTGAGCTCTTAAAAAACCTGAAAATATCTCCTTTAGTGGTAATGATTACTTCCCATGACGAATTTGCACTGGAGTCCTATGAGTATAATGTAACAGACTTTTTAAAAAAACCTGTTGTTTGGACAAGGTTTGTAAAAACGGTACAAAAAATAAATCATCAGCTTTTTGGATTAGGTGCAAAACTTATTGAAAATGATGATCAGGAACATGTATTTATAAAAACAGATTCAAAACTTGTTCAACTAAAACTGACTGATGTTTTATGGGTAGAAGCCTTGGGAAATTATGTTCGTGTAAACACTAATGAAGAAAAATTCACGGTCTTAACGACTATGAAAGAAATAGAATCAAAACTTTCAAATAAAGAATTTGTTAGAGTTCAGAGATCATTTATAGTAAGAATAGACAAAATAAATTCTATTGAGGACAATTACATTATTATTAATGATAAAGAAATTCATATTGGCAAATCTTACAAGGAGGAGTTTTCAAAGAAACTAAATATTCTTTAAGCCTATAATAAATCATGGTTAATTAGATATTTTATTGTGACACTAAATTTGCATTTCTGGAATTTCAATATCTCCTATAATCAACTTGCCCAAAGTTGCAGATTTTATTTCTTCAATACTTACGTTAGGAGCTCTTTCAATAAGTTTAAAGCCTCCGTTTGGGAGGACATCTAATACAGCAAGATTGGTAACTATTTTTTTAACACAATTCACACCCGTTAACGGTAGGCTGCAACTATCTAATAATTTACTTTCTCCTTTTTTATTAGTATGCATCATAGCCACTATAATATTTTCAGCACTGGCTACTAAATCCATAGCTCCACCCATTCCTTTAACCATTTTTCCAGGAATTTTCCAATTGGAAATATCTCCATTTTCCGAAACTTCCATAGCCCCTAAAACAGTTAGTTGCACATGTTTTCCTCTAATCATTGCAAAACTTATTGAGGAATCAAAGAATACTGCTCCAGGTAATGCAGTAATAGTTTGTTTACCAGCGTTAATTAAATCTGCATCTACATTTTCTTCTTTTGGGAAAGGCCCCATCCCAAGAATTCCATTTTCAGACTGAAACTCTACATCAATTCCTTTAGGAATATAGTTGGCAACTAATGTAGGGATTCCTATTCCAAGGTTTACATACCAACCATCTCTAAGTTCCTGAGCAATTCTTTTGGCAATTCCTATTTTATCTAGCCCCATCTTAATTGTCTGTATTAATAGTTCTTTGTTCAATTCGCTTTTCGTAATTAGAACCTTCAAAAATTCTTTGTACAAATATTCCTGGAGTATGAATTTGATTTGGATCTAATTCGCCTGGATTTACCAATTCTTCTACCTCTGCAATAGTAATTTTCCCCGCCATAGCCATCAAAGGATTAAAATTTCTTGCTGTTCCTTTATAAATTAAGTTTCCAGCAGTATCACCTTTCCATGCTTTTACAATAGCAAAATCTGCAGTTAAAGCTGTTTCTAAAATATGTGGTTTGCCATTATAATCCCTAACTTCTTTCCCTTTACTAATCTCAGTTCCGTAACCAGCAGGAGTAAAAAATGCTGGTTTTGACTATAAGGATGGAGAAAGTGCCATTGTTCCAATTATGTTGTACGATGCTAAACTGGCCCAACAAATGGCCAACGAATTATTAAAAGAGGGCATTTATGTTATCGGGTTCTTTTTTCCAGTCGTTCCCAAAGAACAAGCGCGTATTCGAGTGCAGTTGAGTGCCGCTCACTCTTCAGCACAAATTGATGCGGCTATAGCTGCATTTACAAAGGTGGGTAAATCCATGGGGGTTATTTAGTTC
>Ga0208972_1000585_pt1 | contig 13548 bp, 8 predicted proteins | sample AOAMet_48_BLW_10_2_FD_188232 | JGI IMG/M metagenome (GOLD analysis project Ga0208972, IMG submission 188232) | Ammonia-oxidizing marine microbial communities from Monterey Bay, California, USA - CAN11_48_BLW_10 (SPAdes) | ecosystem: Environmental > Aquatic > Marine > Intertidal zone | place...
AGAACTAATCATCGTTTTCGAAAACGATCGATTAATCCGCTTCGAAGGCGATTATGTACCCAGTAGCGCTAATACTTCGGACCAAAGCTAACGCACTGCGCGGTTGCGGCGACGCGCCTTCGGATCATTAATCAATGGCCGATAAACTTCAATCCGGTCTCCTACCTGGACCTCACGCTCGTCATCGACAACTTGACCAAAAACACCGCAGGGCAAACACGAAAAGTCATAGTCCGGAAACATCGACGGCAACAGAGAGCCCATCACGGCCGTGCGAATACTGGTGCCTTGCGTCACCGTGATCGGCATCAAAGCCTGACTTTGAGGGGCGGCAAAACATACCTCCGCAGATAAATCAGCCATGAAGATCATCCAACCGCGCTGTGAAAGCATCGACCATCCGGTCGGCGGCCACACCAAAAACACGCCCAAAGGTCTGATCCATTAATTTGCTACTAAATTCAAACCGCATATCTAATGAGATTTTACATCCGGCATCGCCGAGCGCGTCAAAAGCCCAGCCTCCTTCAAGTTGCTGGAACGGCCCATCAACCAGCGACAAACCAATCACATTGGGCCGCATTAACTGATTTTTGGTGGTAAAGCTTTGCCGAATGCCCGATTTTGCCAGGACCAGCGTCGCGATGACCTCGGTTTCAGTTCTTTGAAGCACCCGACTTTCGGCGCACCAAGGTAAAAATTCTGAGTACGCATCAATTTGATCCACGACCTCAAAGGCCACCTCACACGCGTAGGGCACCAGAGCGGTTCTTTTGATCTGTCTCAAAACGTTATCTGGCCATTAAAAAATAGTCACTAGGAACACGATCAAGACACCCAAAGGCGCTATAAACCGCGTCAGAAACCGCCATACTGGCAGGGCGCCTTGATCTTCTGTTAGCTGGGCTTGCAACTGGTCCTCACTAAGCAGCCAACCCGTGAAGATCGCAATGAGAATCCCACCAAGCGGCAACAAAATATTATTCGAGACATAATCCATTACATCGAAAAAGTTCATGCCATTGGTCAGGGTCCACTCTGCGCCTAAATTAAAGGACAAAGCGCTACCCAGACCCAGCAGCCAAGCAATGAAGCCAACCAAGACGGCACCCCGAGCCCGCCCTAAGCGTGTTTTTTCAACCACCCAAGCCACGGCAGGCTCGAGCAGTGAAATGCTGGAGGTGATCGCCGCGAAGCTTACCAAGACAAAAAATATGGTACCGAAAATTTGACCGCCTACCATCTGGCCAAAAGCAATCGGCAGGGTAATAAACATGAGACCCGGGCCCGCAGAGCTCTCAAGGCCATTTGCAAACACTAAAGGGAAGATCACCATCCCAGACATCAGTGCAACACCCGTATCCAATAGCGCAATCGTTGCTGCTGTTCCCACGATCGATGACCCTTTCGGCATGTAGGCGCCGTAGGCCATTATCGCACCCATGCCCAAGCTCAGCGTGAAAAAGGCTTGGCCCATGGCCGTAATCAAACTGTTCGAGCTGAAATCATCAAAGTTGGGTTGAAACAAGAACATTAAACCCTCAACAAAATGCCCGGTCGTGAGCGCGCTGTACAACACTAAGACAACCAACAACAGAAACAACGCGGGCATTAAATACCGAACCGTCATCTCAAGACCTCGCCCCACACCCCGGGCGGCTATTGTAATGGTCAGCGCCATGAAGGCGGTTTGCCAGCCAACGACTTTTAGCGGATCACCAATAAAGTCATCAAAACTGTTAGCCGCGGCGTTCGCCTCAATCCCAACGAAGTTGCCGGAAACCATATCGCCAACATAGGCCATTGCCCAACCCGCGATGACCCCGTAAAACGACAAAATCATGAAGCCCGCAAGCGCTCCAATCCAACCGATGATTGACCAGGCCGAGCTGGCATTAGACGCCTTGGCTAGGACGAGCATTGCATTGATGGGGCTTTGTCTACCCGCACGACCCAGCAAAATCTCCGACACCAAAATTGGAATTCCGATTAACGCAATACAGCCTAAATACGCTAATACAAATACCCCGCCTCCGTTCTCACCAGCAAGATACGGAAACCGCCAGATATTACCTAAGCCCACAGCGGAGCCGGCTGCTGCAAATATAAACATAAGGCGGGATGACCACATCCCATGCATCGACTCTGATTGATTTAGCATACCGCTTCCTCTCTTGCGCATTTTATTGTCACCATTTTGGCTTGTATCCACAAGTCATCCATTACGACGTACAATAAGCGCATTCCTGTCGAGTAAAGACATTGGCCACCAAAAAAAAATCAAATCCAGGCACCATCGCGAAAAACAAAAAGGCGGGTTTCGAATATCATTTCCATGAAAAATTCGAAGCCGGGCTGGTGTTAGAGGGCTGGGAAGTCAAGTCGATTCGCGCAGGGCGGATCCAGCTGACCGATACCTACATCTATTTTAAGCGCAACGAGGCTTTTCTCTTGGGGGCAAACATTACCCCTTTGCATTCGGCTTCAACGCATGTGGTCGCAGACGCACAAAGACTCAGAAAGCTGTTACTGAATCGGCGAGAAATTGCGCGCTTAATCGGTGGTGTACAACAAAAAGGATTTACCTGTGTACCCTTGGCACTCTATTGGAAGGGTCCCTTGGTGAAGTGCGAACTGGCACTGGCATCTGGTAAGAAGGAACATGATAAGCGCGCCACCATCAAAGAACGAGATTGGCAGCGTGATAAACAGCGCATTGCGAAGGATTACCGGCGCTAATCGTAAACGATATACCCTCGACTTCTTAAACACTGCCGTGCGACCCTTGCTTTTTTGGCTTCCGCGTCGGCCAAACCTTTAGCACCACCGGCCATAACGCCGGCACCAGCAGATTTTTTAGCACTCGATTCACTGCCAGCCGCCATGCTTAGCAATCCACCAAATAGGCCTGTGAGCGCCCCTTTGGATGCAACAATCTGGCCACTATTGACCTGATCGGCATAGTATTGGCATTCCTTGAGATCGGCCTCATAACCCTCCGGGTCAACCCCGGCTTGATCAACAATCGGCGTTGTGGCGCAACCCAATAACAATAGCAGCGGCATCAAGCGCAGAGTCCAGATCATGTCCAACCTCCAAAGGCAACGGATATCGTTTACATTTTTTTCCTGACATTTAGCTGAACAACCCACGACGAAAGGCCTTACAAAAAACCCCATTCAATTTCGAAAAACCCGTTCCAGAGAGCAATACGGCGTTCACGGTCACGATTTCCGTCTGGTGCGAGTCACCTATCGCGCCGCCGTAACCTTCGGATACTGGCATACTGGCATACTGGCATACTGGCATACTGGCATACTGGCATACTGGCATACTGGCATACTGGCATACTGGAATCAGTTTATAAACCGAATCAAAACCGTCAATGCCATAATCGAAAAAACCGGATTAGACACGAGGCCCAATCCGGTTTTCGAGTTTCTTACGAACGATTAAACAACCGTTACGTTCGCTGCCTGTAGGCCTTTGTCGCCTTGCTGTACTTCGAACTCTACTTCTTGGCCATCTCTAAGCGATGAAACGCCAGGTGAAGTAATCGCGCGAAAATGTACGAAAACATCTTTGCCGCCTTCCTGAGAGATAAAACCGTAACCTTTTTGGTCGTCAAACCATTTTACTTGTCCACGTACTGTAGCCATTTTTCTTTCCTTACAAGTGAGTTTTCTCCAGAGCAGCAATCACTACCTGAAGGCTGAGAGACTTCAAAATACTTACGAGCGGAGGAAGAAAACGAAAGTGTTACACAAACTACGCGGTCATAAATAGGTGCGGTCATCTAACCAGCTCGCGCAGTTTACCTGAACGGAAACTGGATGTCACAAATAAAAAAGGCGGCCATAGGCCGCCTTTTTACCGAAAATTGGTAATTAATTCATCGGATTCATCGAGACCGTGAACTCAATTCCCATAAGCCGTGGCAACGTGGTCCCCGCAGTCTGACGGAAGAATTCTTCTTCGCCATGACGCAGAACTTGCAACACGCCTGTATCATCCAACACGTTGTTAACAAAGCCAGCTACCGTCATTCGACCATCGGCAGAAGTCCAAGAAGCGCGCATGTCCAACCGACCATAGGCCTCAGCCATCTCGTCTTCATTTTCGAAAGGCGAGTAATACACATCATCGATCCAGCTGTACGAGCCGGTAAACGTGAGTGTGCTACCGGATGGCAGTGGCGTTACATGCGAGACCCAGCCGTTAAATTTTGACTCCGGGACTTGCAGTAACTGATTGCCTTTGATGTTTTTCTGTACCGTTGCCGCGCCAAACAGCGAAGCAGGCGCATCAAACCCGGCAGGATCAAGAATGAACAGATCTTCTGAGTATTCATTTGGGGTGTAACTGAAGTTACCGCCAATCGTTAACTGATCTGTCGCCAGCCACGTCAACTCTGCTTCGATACCCATGATTTCTGCACCGGGCGCTGCAAGTACCGATGTTGACGTCCCAAAGAAGGCACTTACTTCGGTCGCAACCGTGTGAATATTTTCATAGTCGTAGTAGTAAAATGAGCCGTTCAGCTGCAACGCATTATCGAGCCATTGAGTTTTGTAACCAAACTCGTAGGCCAGTAATGATTCAGGATCATAGGTAGGCGTCTTGCTGAAAAACAACAAGTTGTATCCACCGCCACGATGACCGGAAGTTACCGAGGCATAAACCATCGCATTGTCGTTGATGTCGTAATCAAGGTTCACGCGAAACGTCGTCTTCGTGTCTTTGCGCTCGTAAGGCCGATAGAGGCTGACCGCAATCGGGAAGCCGCCATTGGTTGCTAGGCGCGTTGGCGTCGGCTGACCATACTCGTCAAAGACATGACCCAACGGGTTTTGCGCTGAGATCAACGATGGATCCGTAACAAAGCCGCCATTCACAGCATTGATACCGAAAACGCCACCCCAAAATGGAATTAGTCCACTAATGTCACTCTCGGCATATCGAAACAGGTTTTCTTCTGCCAAGACTTTATCTGAGGCATAACGCAAACCGACCGTCAGAGCGAATTGATCGTTGATCTGCCAAACCCCTTGGCTATACGCAGCAAACGCTTCTCGCTGCGTTTGAGTGTGATAGAGCACATCGGAGCCCAAAGTATTCGGCCCCCATTGCACGTCCAGATCAGGGTTAGTGCCGTTATCGCCCAACCAAACCGCAGACAACAGGTTGCGGCTTGGATTTTCCAAGGCGGGATCCGTTACCCCGATTGAGCCATTGCGCTGGCAGTAAGGCGAGTCACTGCCTTCGCACGCATCGCGAGCTGAATGCAGGGACAACGCATCTTGACTCAACAATCCAGAGACCGGTAACCCGGTAAATGCGCCCGCTGCAACATCAGCTGGCAGGTCTGGTCGTAAAATAGGCCCTAAGACACTGGCTGCCTCTGCTGACAAAGACGTGTTATCAACATAAGGGTTGATGAATCGGCTTTCTCCTACCGCGCTATACAAATCACCGCGCTGATCAATCGTTGCATCATAGAAAAAGATTCCAGAGGTCAGGGTCACGTTGTCAGATAGATCCACAAACGCCATTAATTCATGCGACTCATAGCTCGCCTCGTGATTGACATAAAACTGCCGATCGTGGAATTTGCTGGCAGTATTGTCGTCATCGGACGTTCGACGGTACATGATTTCATTAAAGCCAAAAACATACTTCAGTTCGATGTTGTCGGTTAGCTGATAACTGACATTTAACTGGGTGGTATCACCCTCAAACTCTTCTCGATTCAAACCATTGGTGCCTGCACAGACATCGGAACCATTGATATCACCCGCAAAGACGCACTGATTGTAGGCGTCCATGGAAGCTTGGCTTGTGAAGTTAAACCCATCGAGAGACGCGGCGGCATTCTGTCGACCATCAAAATCGCCATAGTCAATGCCCGCTCGGTTATTTTGAGCTTGGACCTTCGCACCGGTTACCGGGTCGGTAAACGTGTAAACGGGTGCAGAGGGTAACAAGAAATCGCTTGCCACAGGATTCGTTTGGGCAGGATCAATTGCACGATAACCCGGCACCAGCGCGTGATAATTTCTAGACGCCTCACCTTCTTCGTTCAAAACGACGAGTCCGCCACCATTAGCGCCACCAACCGGTCGATCGGTTCGCATGCCATTGTGCCGAACATTGACCGACAGTCGATCGCTTGGATCCCACTGAAGCTGGCCATTGAAGTTCTTGACGCCCAAACCGTCTGTGGCTTGACCATCACCCAACTCTTGAACCGCACCATCGCGGTTTCTCAGTGCAAAGTTGACTCGCGCCGAAACGGTGTCGCTTAGGGCGCCATTCAGCATGCCATAAGACTCGAGCTGACCCGCGTTACCCATAATGGACTTTATTGACCAGTCCATTTCTTGCTGCGGCTTCTTGTACAGGATGTTGATTGCCCCGCCTACCGCATTTCGGCCATAGAGCGTACCTTGTGGCCCGCGCAGAACTTCGACCCGCGACACATCCCAAAAGGTTTGCGCCGTCGCCGTCAGTAGATCTTCGGAGTAAACACCATTCATATAAACCGCAACACCAGGGTCCCCACCGAGTGCTCGGAAGTTTCGACCCACACCGCGGATGGTGGCGTCATAAGGCTGAATCGTTGTGGCTGGCACAAAATTCTGGAGGTCTTCTTGATTTCGAATCCCGAAATCATCCATAAATTCTGTTGTAAAGGCCGTGATCGACATGGACGTATCTTGAATCGAAGCCTCTCGGCGCTCGGCGGTCACGATCACTTCTTCGATTTTACGACCCGTCTCTTCCGCTACCGCGACTGACGCAGAGGGCATGACAAAACCCAACGCCATCAATAACGCTAGGCGTAACCGACTGTTTTGGTCGTCCCGTTGCTTAAAGTGCTTTTGTAAACTTCCCATTTTTATCCCCGTAGAATAATCATTGCTCTGTTTTAGAGTTGACCACAGGGGACTTCATCGCTCGATGCATAATCGATAGGTTGCCACAGCATTGAGTGCAACCATTCCTTGGTTACAACATTGCAGCTTAGAAATCTTCCCTGATTTCAACTTTTGTGATGGTAACCTAGTTTATTTTGCTTGTCACAAATAAAAAAGGCGGCCGTTGGCCGCCTTTTTTATACTTCTGAAATCGCTTCGCTTAATTCATTGAAACCGTCAATTCAAGCCCCATCAAACGAGGCAAGGTGGTGCCCGCGCTCTGACGGAAATGCTCTTCTTCACCGTGACGCAGAACCTGAAGAACACCGATATCATCCGTTACATTATTAACGAAACCCGACACGATCATGCGACCGTCAGCCGACGTCCAGGACGCTCGCAAGTCCAAACGGCCATAATCATCAGCCATCTCGTCTTCATTCTCGAAAGGAGAATAATAAACCTTATCGATCCAGCTGTAAGAACCCGAGAACGTCAAATTTGCTCCCGAATCCAGCGGCGTTACGTGCGATATCCAACCGTTAAACTTAGACTCTGGGACAGCCAAGAGCTGGTTGCCGTTGATATTTTTCAATGACGTTGCAGCGCCAAACAACGAAGCAGGCCGATCAAATCCAGCGGGATCTAAGATTTCTAAATCCTCTGAATACTCGTTAGGGGTATAGCTGAAGTTACCGCCCAACGTCAGCCTATCGGTTGCGAGCCATGTCAACTCAGCTTCGATACCTTTAATTTCTGCACCCGGTGCCGGCAATACCGATGTTGACGTACCAAAGAAGCTGTTCACCTCCGTCGCTACCGTATGGATATTTTCATAATCATAGAAGTAGAAGGAACCGTTCAGTTGCAGCGAGTTATCCATCCACTGAGTCTTGTAACCCAATTCGTAGGCAACTAACTGTTCAGGATCGTAAGTTGGCGTCTTACTAAAGAACACCAAGTTATAACCACCTGCCCTGTGGCCCGTGGTCACAGAAGCGTACATCATTGCATTGTCGTTGATATCGTAATCAACGTTTACGCGGAACGTTGTCTTGGTGTCTTCACGATCGAAAGGTCTATACAAACTGACCGCAATCGGAATACCACCATTGACTGCTTTTCGAGTTGGCGTAGGTTGACCAGCTTCATCAAGCACCAAACCGAAAGGGCTTCCTGCTGCTGCGGCTTCTGCAGTTTGCTCAAAGCCGCCGTTTGCTAAACTGATGCCAAACGCGCCGCCCCAAAACCCAATCAACCCGCCTAAATCACTCTCGGTGTAACGCCATAGGTTCTCTTCTGCAACCAATTCGTCTTTTGCGTACCGAATCCCGGCAGTCACAGCAACCTTGTCATTAACTTGCCATACACCTTGAGTGTATGCCGCGAAGGCTTTTCGATTGGTTTGGGTGTGGTACAACAGATCACTGCCGACAGTATTGGGTCCCCACTGCACGTCCAGATCAGGATTGGTACCGTCGTCGCCTGTCCACAGACCAATCATCAAATTTCGGCTTGGATTCTCCGTTGCCGTTGCACCCGCATCAGCGTTGGCCACTGAGTCGTTAGAGTTACAACCGAACCGATCGCTACCAACACAGGACTCTCTTGCCGAATGCAAAGAAATTTGACCGGGTACAGCGATGCCCAAAGCAAGCATCATGTTGGACAGTGAGATGTTGGTCAGCGCAGGCGTTAACGCCTCACCGGCACCGAGCGTGTTGGACAAGACTGAGTCCAGGCCATCACCGAGCGCAGTGTTGTCAACATAGGGGTCTATAAATCTTGCCTCCCCAACCGCACTATAGAAATCGCCACGTTGATCAATGGTTGCGTCGTAGAAGAAAATCCCGGAGGTCAATGTGATGTCCTCACTCAAATCAACAAACGCGACCAATTCGTGTGACTCATAAGACGCTTCATGGTTGACGTAAAACTGCCGATCATGGAACTGGCTCGCGGTGTTGTCATCATCTGTTGTTCGTCGATAGATCAACTCGTTCAGACCATAAATATACTTCAATTCAACGCTATCGTTTAGCTGGTAGGTTAGATTTAATTGGGTAGTGTTACCGTCAAATTCTTCTCGGTTTAAGCCATTGGTGCCAGCGCAAATATCGCTTCCGTTAATTTCGTCTGGGAACACACACCGATTGTTAGCATCTATTGAGGCTTGACTGGTGCTATTAAATCCATCCAACGAGGCTGCCGCGTTTTGAAACCCATCGAAGTTGGCATAGTCCATTCCAGCGCGATTATTTTGCGCCTGCACTGCCTCACCGGTGTTTGGGTTAGTGAAGTTATAAACCGGCGCATTGGGCACTAAAAAACCACTTGCAAACGGATCCGTCACCGCCGGGTCAACCGCTCGAAAGCCAGGCACCAACGCGTGATAGTTTCTTGACGTACCACCCTCTTCGTTGAGAACGACTAAACCCCCACCATTCGCACCACCAAACGGCCTGTCAGTCCGCATTCCGTTGTGACGAATATTTAGCGATATTTTATCATTGGGATCCCACTGAATTTGGGCATTAAAGTTTTTAACCCCTAACCCATCTAGATCTTGGCCATCACCAATTTCTTGGATATAGCCATCGCGATTACGGAGCGCAAAATTGACTCGCGCTGATAGCGTCTCAGAAAAGGCGCCATTGAGCATGCCGTACGACTCAAGCTGACCATCGTTGCCCATTATTGATTTGATTGACCAATCCGTTTCTTGCTCGGGCTTTTTGTAAAGAATGTTAATCGCGCCCCCCACCGCATTTCGGCCGTAAAGCGTACCCTGGGGTCCCCGTAAAACCTCAACCCGGTCAACATCCCAAAAGGTTTGGGCGGTTGCTGTCAGCAGATCTTCGGAATAGACACCATTCATATAAACCGCGACACCCGGGTCACCCCCTAGTGCTCGGAAGTTTCGACCAACGCCGCGAATCGTGGCGTCATAAGGCTGAATGGTCGTGGCTGGCACAAAGTTCTGGAGATCTTCCTGATTTCGAATTCCGAAATCATCCATAAACTCTGTTGTGAAGGCTGTGATTGACATCGACGTATCCTGAATCGATGCCTCTCGGCGCTCGGCGGTTACGATCACTTCTTCAATCTTTCGACCCGATTCTTCTGCTATCGCAACGGTCGCGCTCGGCAATACAAACCCAGACGCCACGAGCAACGCAATCTTCGCTCTGCTTGAACGCATACTTCCCCCCTATTTATGAAACTTTTTGCAGCTTTATTTTTATTGGTAAGCTGGTTTTTTTAATGACTTACCTAGAATTCTTTCTCGGCTTTCCGCTTTATAGGATACTCTGCGCGCAAAGTAAACAGTGTTCTACCGTCTTACCCAATCTAACCACTGCCTCCTCCGACGCACAAATGGCATCTACGGTATTGGTTAGGGCACCTGGGAACGATCGTCAAACCTTGCCCCGTCCTCAGCAGACCTTGGTCCTTTTATGATTCCCGTTAAGCTGGCAATGTAGGCGGCGATAACACACCTCGGCGTTCTCGGCGTTATTGTCTGGGTCTTGTGCAAAATTGATTTTTCAAGTCGGGTGAGTGCTTTAAACCAATTTATGCTGGTTTTCACCGAGTGCACATCGAGCCCCTCACGATCAAAACGCCGCACAGATGCTGTAACGGCAAGGCAAATAGCCGCTTCTCGGTCAAGCAATTTGCAGCAAGGATTTGATCAATTCTTGATCACAAGGCGCGAGCCAGGCAATCGTCCCAAACCCCAACATCATCGATTTAGGGCACACAAAAAAGGGCAGGCTAACTAAGAAAGGCGGCCAATAGCCGCCTTTCTTAGGTTCAAACTTGGGTTCGAATCGTCTTATTTCAAGGAATTCATTGATACCGTAAATTCAATTCCCATCATGCGCGGCAGGGTCGTCCCAGCAGACTGCCTAAAGTGTTCGCCCTCACCTTCTCGAAGCACTTGAAGAACCCCGACGTCATCTAAAACATTATTGACAAAGCCAGACACCAGCATTTTACCATCAGCTGAAGTCCAACTTGCTCTCAGATCAAGGCGCCCATAATCTGCTGCTTTATCGCTATCGTTCTGGAAAGGCGAGTAAAACACTTCATCTATCCAGCTATAGCTACCGGTAAACATCAAGGTTGAACCAGAAGGCAATGGCGTGACATGCGTCACCCAGCCGTTGAACTTCGATTCAGGAACCTGCAGAAGTTGGTTACCGTTGATGTTGCTCGCGGACTGCACCGCACCGAAGAGCGAGGGTGGCGCCTCCGATCGAACCGGATCCAGCATGATGAGGTCTTCAGAATACTCGTTAGGCGTAAAACTAAAGTTTCCGCCTAACGTCAATCGATCGGTCACAAGCCACGTCAACTCTGCCTCAATTCCCTTAATCTCGGCACCGGGTGCAGCTAATGTTGTCGTCGATGTACCAAAAAACTCGCTGACCTCGGTCGCTACTGTATGAATATTTTCATAGTCGTAATAGTAGAACGAGCCGTTCAGCTGCAAGGAATTATCCATCCACTGTGTCTTGTAACCAATCTCATAAGCGATCAGTTGTTCCGGCTCATAGGTTGGCGTGTTACTAAAGAAAACAAGATTGTAACCACCTGCTCTATGCCCCGAGGTCACCGAGGTATAAATCATAGCGTTGTCAGTGATGTCGTAGTCTAAGTTAACCCTGAAGGTCGTTTTGGTGTCTTTGCGCTCAAATGGACGATAGATACTTAAAGAGAACGGCGTACCACCATTGACTGCCAGCCTAGTTGGCGTGGGCTGACCATACTCATCATAAATCACGCCGAAGGGATTGGCATCAGAAACCAAACTCGCGTCCGTTTCGAAACCGCCATTCGCCATATTCATGACCGCGAGGCTGCCGAAAATAGCCGGGATAAAGTTGCCATCATCGCCCCCGGTTTCAGAATATCGCCAGAGATTTTCTTCTGCGACGAGCTCATCAGATGCGTATCTGAGGCCCACTGTTAAGGCAAACTTCTCATTAAGCTGCCAAACCCCTTGAGAGTAGGCTGCAAACGCCTTTCTCTTGGTTTGGGTGTGGTACAAAAGGTCACTGCCCAGCGTATTTGGGCCCCACTTTACATCCAGGTCTGGATCCGTCCCTGGATCGCCAAGCCATGCTGACAACTGAAGGTTGTAAGCATCTGGATCTTGCAACGAGTCATTGCGATTGCAGCCGAAAGCGGTACTGCCCTCGCACGACGCTCGTGCGCCATGCAGCGTAGTCATCGGTCCCGGTCCAAAAATTGCTGTGCTGAAAAGGTACGGATCAATAAAGCGTCGCTCACCAACCGAACTATAAAAGTCACCGCGCTGGTCGATGGTTGCGTCGTAAAAGTAAATACCGGATGTCAGGCTGAAGTCTTCCGAAAAATCAACAACGACCACCAATTCATGTGATTCATAGGCCGCTTCATGGTTTACATAGAACTGACGATCGTGAAACTGACTCGCAGTATTGTCATCATCTGTCGTTCGACGATACATCAACTCATTTAGACCATAGATGTACTTCAATTCAATATCATCAGTAAGCTGATACGTGAGGTTTAACTGCGTCGTATCCGCCTCGAACTCTTCTCGTTGAAACCCATTCGTTGCAGCACATAGGTCGCTTCCGTTAATGTCCCCGGAGAACACGCAAGCGTTGTAAGCATCCATAGATTCTTGGCTGCTGTAGTTAAACCCATCCAACGATGCTGCCGCATTTTGAAATCCGTCAAAGTCTGCAAAATCAATCCCGGCACGATTATTCTGAGCCTGAACCTCAGCGCCCGTGTTGGGGTCCGTGAAAGTGTAAACCGGTGCATTGGGCACTAAGAAATCATTCGCTAACGGCGCTGTCTGAGCTGGATCGACTGCCCGATATCCCGGCACTAGCGCATGGAACACTCGCTCAGGTCTCGCTTCCTCATTCAAGACAACAAGCCCCCCACCGTTGGCCCCACCAAAGGTACGGTCAACGCGCATCCCGTTATGCCGAATATTGAGCGCCCATTTATCGCTTGGGTCCCACTGAATCTGACCGCTAAAGTTCGTGACGCCCTGCCCATCCAGGTCTCGAGTTCCACCAAGATCTTCGATCACCCCATCTCGCTTTCTTTTCGAGAAATTCATACGGCCCGACAAGGTTTCAGAGAGCGGACCATTTAACATGCCATAGGTCTCAGCTTGGCCCGTATTCCCCATAATCGCTTTTAAGGCCCAATCAACGTCTTGAGTCGGTTTCTTCCAAATCATGTTGATCGCACCCCCCACCGCGTTTCGGCCATACAGCGTGCCTTGCGGCCCCCGCAGAACCTCAACACGATCAACGTCCCAAAACGTCTGAGCCGTTGCGGTCAAAAGATCTTCTGAGTAAACACCATTCATGTAGGTTGCAACACCAGGATCGCCCCCGAGTGCTCGAAAGTTTCGACCAACACCGCGAATCGTCGCGTCATAGGGCTGGATGGTTGTGGCGGGCACAAAGTTCTGAAGATCTTCCTGATTTCGAATTCCGAAATCGTCCATAAACTCTGTTGTGAAAGCCGTGATTGACATCGACGTATCCTGAATCGATGCCTCTCGGCGCTCGGCGGTTACGATCACTTCTTCTATTTTCCGACCTGATTCTTCTGC
>Ga0208972_1000599_pt1 | contig 13332 bp, 9 predicted proteins | sample AOAMet_48_BLW_10_2_FD_188232 | JGI IMG/M metagenome (GOLD analysis project Ga0208972, IMG submission 188232) | Ammonia-oxidizing marine microbial communities from Monterey Bay, California, USA - CAN11_48_BLW_10 (SPAdes) | ecosystem: Environmental > Aquatic > Marine > Intertidal zone | place...
ATCGCCTTGGCTTTAGATGATTCATTTCTTGCTTTTTTGTAAAAATCTTGTTGATATTTTAAGATTTTTACACGCATATTTTTTGCAGCTTCTAAAGTAGACATTGCTGCTGTATATTGATTTCTAATTGTAAATGGAAAGGTTAAAATACCATTGGATGTTTCTTGTGCATGACCTCTAGAACTTCCTTGTTCAAACAAAATTCCAATACTTCCATTGATATCTGGAAATGTAGACCCCTTTCCATAATAAAAATCATCAAAACTTTCTTCAGAGTAGTATTGTGAACCAATCTTGTCCAATGCTTTTGCATGATAGGTACCAATCTCTTTAGTTAAATCTTGATTGAGTTGCGGTGTTAAAGGATGAGTTCTACTAGGAATACCTGGTTGAAAAAAGAAGGTAGAATTAGAACCCATTTCATGATGATCTGTTAAAATATTCGGTAACCATTTATGAAATGATGAAATTCTTGCTCTAGATTCTGGTAATTGTACTGGCAACCAATCTCTGTTCATATCAAACCAATAATGATTGGTTCGTCCTCTTGGCCAAACCTCAAAATACTCACGATCATTTGGATCTGGATTAATATTTTTACTTTTATTAGTATTTGCCCAATAAGCAAAACGTTGTAAACCATCTGGGTTAAAGGATGGGTCAAATAAGATCACAGTATTTTCTAATAAATTTTCTGTAGCAGAACTAACTGAAGCAGCTAAATAATAGGCAACAGCTAAAGAAGCATTAGAACCACTTGGTTCGTTTCCATGTATTGAAAACCCTTGATATACAATAATAGGATCCTTAGAGACATCAAGAGATGGGTTGTTAGTTCCATCTATATGTCGTTCTCTAATGTCATCTATTCGAAGATGATTATTTGGTGAAGTAATGGTTAATAACAAAAGAGGTCTTCCTTCAAATGTTTTACCTCTATCTTCTAATGTAATTCTATCTGAAGCCTTTGCTAGCGCTTTCATATACTCCACTAGTTTGTCATGAGTTACATGCCACTCACCTACTTCATGCCCAATAACCTCCTTTGGTGTTGGAATTTGACTGTCGTATTTTTCTCCAGATGGAACATAATAGTTTAGGTCTACCTTCTGTGCAGTGATTGAAAAAGAAAGTGATAAAAACAAAAAGCTTAGAATTATTTTTTTCATCGGTATTTAGAATTGATTTTAACAAAGATATTAAAAACAAATCTTACATTTTTTTGGAACAAAACTCTTATTTTTGATTTCTAATAATCTACCATGCTTACCAAAAAAAGATATTCAGTAAAAGACATGTTCCTCTGGTCTATTGGAGAAACTCTTATTTTTTTAACTTATGCAGGACTCATTACATTTCTATATGAGATTCTTGATTTTACTTTTTTAGATGTTCCATGGACACCGGTTGCTTTAATTGGTACTGCTGTAGCTTTTATGGTTGGTTTTCAAAATAATGCTGCCTATGATAGAATCTGGGAGGCTAGAAAAATATGGGGTGGTATTGTAAACACATCTAGAACTTGGGGAATGAAAGTTCAAGAAATGATAAACAATCAATACGCTAGTTCTCCAGTAGAATTAGAAGATCTTAAAAAAGAGAAAAAAAAATTAATCTATCGGCATATTGCCTGGATGACTGCATTGCGTTATGCAATGAGACAACGTAAACCTTGGGAGACCTCTCATTTATCTAGAAGTAATAGAAAATGGGCAGATTTACTGCATATTCCAGAAAAAATATCAAGTTTAGAAGACAATCTTATGATGTACCTGTCTCCTGAAGAAGAAAAATATGTATTGAGTAAAAGCAACAAGCAAACCGCTATTCTATATTTACAATCAAAACATATTGGTCAATTAAAAGAAAAAGGAATTATTTGGGAATTTTCTTTTTTAGAATTAGAAAATGTTTTAGGAGAGTTATTTATTCATCAAGGAAAATCTGAAAGAATTAAAAATTTTCCTTATCCAAGACAATATGCAAGTTTAGCCTACTATCTAGTGAAATTATTTGTTGTATTACTTCCTTTTGGTATTGTTTCTGAATTTGCAGACATCGCAAAATACATCAGTATAGACCATCCTTCCGTGGGAAGTTATTTCATATGGTTATCTGTTCCTTTTTGTGCTTGTGTTTCTTGGGCATTTCATATTATGGAGCGCATGGCCAGAATTGGAGAGAACCCTTTTGAAGGTGGTCCAAATGATGTTCCTATCTCCACCATTTCAAGAGGTATAGAAATAGATTTACGTGAAATGCTAGACGAAAATAAGAACGATATTCCAGGTCAATTCCCGGAAGACCAAAATGTTCAAATGTAGCATATGATTGATGACAAAAAATTACAAGAACTTAAAGACAGATTAACTGGATCTCTTGTTTATGATAATTTACATAAAGCTCTATATGCTACTGATGCATCTGTATACAGAAAAATACCCTTAGCAGTTGCCTTTCCTAAAGATGAAAAGGATCTTCAGCTTTTAATTGAATTTGCAACACAAAATAAAGTTACATTAATTCCTAGAACAGCAGGAACCTCATTAGCAGGGCAGTGTGTTGGGGATGGAATTGTTGTTGATGTTTCCAAACATTTCACAAACATCATCGCTTTTGATGAACTCAATAAAACCATTACTGTAGAACCTGGAGTTGTTAGGGATGAATTGAATTTATTTTTAAAACCTTTCGGACTCTTTTTTGGTCCAAACACCTCTACATCAAATCGATGTATGATTGGAGGGATGGTAGGTAATAATTCTTCTGGAAGCACCTCTATTAGATACGGAGTAACTAGAGATAAAGTTTTACAAATTGATGGAGTATTAAGTGATGGGTCCTTGGTTTGTTTTAAGGAACTAACTTCTAAAGAATTTAAATTAAAAACTCAAGAGCAGTCTTTAGAGGGAAAAATTTATGCTTCTATTTACAATGAACTTTCACAAGAACAAGTTCAACAAGAAATAAAAAGTCAATTTCCAAAACCTAGTATCCACAGAAGAAATACTGGATATGCAGTAGACGAATTACTTGCTTCAGATTTATTTGGCGGTCTAGAGGCTACTATAAACATTGCTAAACTATTATCAGGTAGTGAAGGCACCTTGGTGTTTTCAACAGCTATTACTTTGCAATTAGATATAGTTCAACCTAAAGAAAGTGTAATTGTTGCGTCTCATTTTAAAAGCATCAACGAAAGCTTAAAAGCAACAGTTTTAGCAATGAATCACGAGTTATTTACTTGTGAATTAATGGACAAAGTTATCTTAGATTGTACTAAAAATAATCGTGAACAGTCTAAGAATCGTTTCTTTATTCAAGGAGATCCCGAGGCAATTTTAATGTTTGAAGTTTCTGCGAACTCTATAGAAGAAGCTCAGAACAAAGCAGATAAATTAATTGCTGATTTAGACAACAAGAATTTTGGATATCATCACCCTAAAGTAATAGGAGAAGATATCAAACGTATGTTTGATTTACGAAAAGCTGGACTAGGATTGTTAGGAAATATTATTGGTGACAAAAAAGCTGTGGCCTGTATAGAAGATACAGCAGTAGATTTAAACGATCTTCCAAACTATATTGAAGAGTTTACCAAAATTATGGACAAGTATCAGCAAAAAGCAGTGTATTATGCTCATGCTGGAGCTGGTGAATTACATTTGCGTCCAATTTTAAATTTAAAAAAGTCTGAGGATGTTTCTTTGTTTAGAAAAATAACTACTGAAACTGCACTATTGGTAAAAAAATACGGAGGATCTTTTAGTGGTGAACATGGAGATGGAATTGTACGTGCAGAATTTATTCCATTAATGATTGGAGAAACTAACTATCAATTATTGAGACGTATCAAAAAAACATTTGATCCAAACAATATCTTTAACCAAGGAAAAATCACAGATGCTTTTCCAATGGATAAAAGTTTACGATATGACGTTGATAGAAATGAGCCTGAAATAAAAACAATTCAAGATTTTTCAGACAATCAAGGAATTCTAAAATTAGCAGAAAAATGCAATGGTTCTGGAGATTGCAGAAAACCTGCTTCTGCAGGTGGGGCTATGTGTCCTAGTTACAGAGCTACCAAAGATGAAAAAGACACTACACGAGCCAGAGCCAACACTTTACGTGAGTTTTTAACTAATTCTGAACAAGCAAATAAATTTAACCATCAAGAACTTAAAGAGGTTTTTGATCTCTGTCTAAGTTGTAAGGCCTGTGCATCAGAATGCCCAAGTAATGTAGATGTTGCTGCACTAAAGAGTGAGTTCCTATATCAATATCAAGAAGAAAATGGCTATTCTTTTAGAAATTCTATGTTTGCAAATAATGTTAAATACAACAAAATAGGAAGTCTGGTTCCTGGTCTTACCAACTTAGTGTTAAATACTTATTTAACAAAGTCTATTATGGGTATTTCATTAAAACGCAGCGTTCCAAAATTAACACCAAAAACCTTAAAAGCTTGGTATAAAAAACAAACCCATTCTAGCAGTCAAAAAATTGTATATGTTTTCTGTGATGAATTTACCAATTTTTATGATACAGATATTGGAAAAGATACCATTACCGTACTAAAAAGATTGGGCTACAACCCAACTTTTATAAACCACTCAGAAAGTGGAAGAAGTTTTATCTCTAAAGGGTTTTTAAAAGAAGCAAAAGTTATTGCAAATAAAAATGTTGCTATTTTTAAAGAATTGATTACTGAACAAACACCTCTTGTTGGCATAGAACCCTCTGCTATTTTAACTTTTAGAGATGAGTATATTCGTCTGGCTGATGATGTGAACTCAGCTACTATTATTTCTAAAAACACCTTTACAATAGAAGAATTTATACTAAAAGAATTCGAAAAAGGAACTATTAGAACCAATCAATTTTCTACCGAAAAAAAGCTTATTAAAATACATGGGCATTGCCATCAAAAAGCCTTGTCTAGCACCCATGCTACTTTTTCAATTTTAAATATTCCTAAAAACTACAAACCTACTATTATGAATACTGGCTGCTGTGGAATGGCAGGTTCTTTTGGTTATGAAAAAGAACATTATAAGGTAAGCATGCAGGTCGGAGAAGACACACTATTTCCCAAGATAAGAAATACCTCAAAAGAAATAGAAATTGTAGCTGCTGGAACAAGTTGCCGTCATCAGATTTATGATGGAACTAAACGAATTGCTAAGCACCCTATTACCGTTTTACGCGAAGCACTCGTTTAATTCTTAAACATTTAGAAGGAATACTCACATTTAAAAAAATATGAGTATGTGTTATGTGTTTAAGAAACATTAAAAATTCTGAATATGCTTTTGCTGAAATGACTTTAGCAAATTTATTAACTTGCTTCAACTAACAGGCTAGATACTTCTAATGACTGCTTTAAATCAGTAATAAAATCTAGATACGCTTCTTTTCTTTTTGCTTCAAAAAAAGCACGATCATTACATATTTCATCTTTAATTCTCAACTGAGATTCATCTAAAATAGACTCATCTATAGATTGAATAGAAAATAAATATAATTCAATAATGATAGGTAATGAAGAAATTCCTTTGTCTGTAGCTATATAACGAGTACTCTTTTTAGTTCCTAAAGGATCTAATTTTTTTATAAAGCCTTCTGCTTGTAAATGTTTTAATCGGTTGGTAAGAACATTGGTAGCAATTTTTTCTTTTGAGCTTCTAAATTCTTTAAATCTTGTTTTTTTGTGCACGATCATATCTCTCAATAATAAAAGTGACCATTTGTCACCTAAATGTTGAACAGAAAGAGCAATAGCGCAAGTGTGTTTTTGGGAGGTTTTCACGTTTGTCTGTTTTAAATTAAATTTTGAATAAAACTACAAAAAAATTAGATACAATCAACAAAACTATTTCAGAATACTTAATAAAAAAAATCTATAAACATAGTACTAGTATACGGTAAACTAAAAAAGTCTAAAAAAAAGCAGCTCAATAATAAATTTTTAGAATGTTTTATTACCCTATAACTTTAAACTATCTAGACTAGATAGTATTGTCTGTATTTTGGCTACAGTATCAGATTCCTTTTTTCGTTCTAATATAATTACTTGCTCGGGTGCGTTTTTTACAAAACGCTCGTTAGATAATTTCTTTTGAATTCCAAAAAGAAAAGCCTTTGCTCTCTTTAATTCAGCCTCTAACTTCGTAATTTCTGCTTGTACATCAATATTTTCTATGGAAATAGGAACAAAGTATTCATTAGACTTTATTCTAAATGAAGCACCTTCAACTTTTTCTGACACCTCTGTTATTTTAGATGTGTTGGTTAGTTTCTGAATTAGCGTATTAAATTGATGGTTAGTTTTTTCTCTGTTTATAACAAACAACTCAATAGAATCTCTAAATGAAATGTTTTTATCTTTTCTAATGGTTCTAATTCCAGAAATAATTGCTGTGGCTGTATCAAATTTTGAAATAATTTCTGCATCAAACTCACTTTGAACTGGATATTTTGCAATAATTAATGCTTCTTCTGGGGTTCTATTTGCTATGTATTGCCATATTTCTTCGGTTAAGAAAGGCATAAATGGATGCAATATTTTTAAATTATTTTCTAAAATTCTAAGAACCTCATAAAAGGTAGTTGCATCAATTGGTTGCTGATATGCTGGTTTTACAATCTCCAATAGCCAAGAAGAAAAATCATCGGTAATTAATTTATAAATTGTCATTAAGGCATCAGATAAACGATACTTAGAGAAATGATCTTCTACTTCTGCCAAAGTTTTTTGAAATTTAGCTTCATACCAAGCCAAACCAATACTAGCTGTTGCTGGTTGCGGTAAACTTTTGTCTATCTCCCAACCTTTAATTAGACGGAATGCATTCCAAATTTTATTGGCAAACTGTTTTCCTTGCTGACATAAATCTTCATCAAACATTAAATCGTTTCCTGCAGCAGAACTTAACAACAAACCTACTCTAACCCCATCTGCACCATAGGTGTCAATCAATTTTAACGCATCTGGAGAATTCCCTAAAGATTTAGACATTTTACGACGTTGTTTATCGCGAACCAATCCTGTTAAATAAACATTCTGAAATGGTTTTTTATCTTTGTATTCATACCCAGCAATAATCATTCTAGCTACCCAGAAAAATAAAATATCTGGCCCGGTTACTAAATCGTTTGTTGGATAATAGTAATTAATTTCTTTATTTTCTGGATTTCTGATGCCATCAAAAACCGACATTGGCCACAACCAAGAAGAAAACCAGGTATCTAAAGCATCTTCATCTTGACGTAAGTCATCAATTGAAAATGACTTCTCTGCCTCGTTTGAAGAAACCGCTAGTTTCTTTTTAGCCAATTCAAAGGCTTCTTCTTTGCTTTCTGCAACTACAAAATCATTTTTGCCGTCTCCATAGAAATAGGCAGGAATTTGTTGACCCCACCATAACTGTCGAGAAATATTCCAATCGCGAATATTTTCCATCCAATGTCTGTAGGTGTTTTCAAATTTTTTAGGATACAAATTAATGGCAGTATCATCTCCTAAAACCGCATTAATCGCTGGTTTTACCAAATCTTCCATCTTTAAAAACCACTGATCAGACAATCTTGGCTCTATAACTGCTTTGGTTCTTTCTGAGGTTCCAACTTTATTGGTATGAATTTCTGTTTTTAACAAAAATCCTTTTTCTTCTAATTCTTTTGTAACTTCTTTACGTACAACAAATCTATCTTTTCCTTCATAATGCAAGCCAAATGAATTTAAAGAGGCATCATCATTAAAAACATCTATTACTTCTAATGCGTGTTTATCTCCTAAAACTTTGTCATTTTCATCATGTGCTGGTGTAACTTTTAAGCAACCTGTTCCAAATTCAATATCTACATATTCATCTTCAATAATTGGAATGACACGATTACACAAAGGAACTATTACTTTTTTCCCTTTTAAATGCGTGAAACGCTTATCTGTTGGGTTTATACATATAGCTGTATCGCCAAAAATAGTTTCTGGACGTGTTGTTGCAATAGTTAATACATCTTCACTTCCTTCAATTTTATAATTTAAGTAATATAAATTCCCCTGTCTTTCTTCGTGAATTACCTCCTCATCAGATAAGGTTGTTTTGGCTTCTGGATCCCAATTTACCATTCTAAAACCTCTGTAAATCAATCCTTTATTAAACAGATCAACAAAAACTTTTATAACAGATTCTGACATTTCTGGATCCATAGTAAAAGTAGTTCTTTCCCAATCACAAGAAGCTCCTAGCTTCTTAAGTTGATCTAAAATAATACCACCATATTCATGTTTCCATTCCCAAGCATGTGCTAAAAACTCTTCACGTGTGAGATTGTTTTTATCGATTCCTTGTTCTTTTAATTTTGCAACCACTTTGGCTTCAGTAGCTATAGAAGCATGATCTGTACCAGGAACCCAGCAAGCATTTTTACCCAATAAACGAGCATGCCTAATTAACACATCTTGTATAGTATTGTTTAGCATATGTCCCATATGCAATACTCCGGTTACGTTTGGTGGAGGAATTACAATGGTATAAGGCTCTCTGTCATCTACTTCTGAATGAAAATAATTGTGTTTTATCCAGTAGTCATACCACTTACTTTCTACTAAACTTGCATCATATTTTGATGGGATACTCATACCTCTTTTGCTTTTACCTATAGCACACAAAAGTACAATTATCTGTAGTATTTGAAAGTCTGTTGAACTTTTTTTGATTAAATTTGTTTTAATATTTTATGTTAACAGTAAATCTTATGAAAAACCTACACACATTTATCATTTTTTTATTCTTCAGCAGCATTTCTTTTGCACAAGAAGCAGATGATTTAAAACCAGCATTTAAATTTATTACCGAAACAATTAATTACGGTAAAATTACTTTAGGAGCAAATGGTGTTAGAGTATTTGAATTTACCAATATAGGAAAGTCTCCTTTAATTATTACTAGAGTTCAAGCCTCTTGTGGTTGTACTGTTCCCAAAAAACCTGACCAACCTATAATGCCCGGTGAAAAAGGTGAAATTGAAGTTGCTTACGATACAAAAAGACCAGGTGGATTTTCTAAAGCGATCACTATTTTCTCCAATGCAAAAAACGAACGTAAAATGGTGAAAATTAAAGGCTATGTTGAAAAAACAACATCTTTAGAAAAGAAAAAAAGCATGCTGTCAGAAGATAATTAAATAATCTTTTTAAGCTTAAAGTTAATGGTGAGTATATTCACACCACGTAAAACTGTTAGGCGAATTATTTTTTGATCTTCTTCTTGAAAACTGGCGATGATATCTTCTAGCTTATAATTGTATACCGTTTTCCCATTTATTTTCATTATAATATCATCTTTAAGAACTCCTGCAATATCGGCAGGAGACCCTTTTAAAACTTCGTTTATCTTAAAACTTGGTTTAAATTTATATACATAATTTGTAATAATACTAACAGAATTTCTTGCACTATTTGGGTCTGGTGTGTTTCCAAAACTTTCTGCAGAATTTCTTGAAGCTTCTTTAACCAATATCTTTCCATCATATACCACTTCTATTCCGCTCATGTTATAATTAAATCCAGTGGTAAAAGAACCATTTTTCTGAAGCGTTAGCTTTTTATTTGGATAATCTATCCATACTTTAAAGCGTTTTAAAATATCATTTCCAATACTACCATTTCTTTCATTATACTGTCTTGCTTTTTTTGATGAAATACTGTCTAAAAATGAAACCGTGGGGTTTTTAAATAAAAACCTACCTATAGTTAAAGAAAAAAGCCTGCTTCGTTTTCCATAAATAGTACCACTTAAGCCTACTCCTAAAAAATCAGTAAAATATACCTCTGGTGTTGTAATATCTTTTCTACTATGTTCAAACAACCATATGGCATCGGACCCTCCAGAATCTAAGAGCATATTAACTGGAATCTTTTTTGAATTTTGATTTAGAACTATACTTGCAGCTATATATGGCTTCTTTTGAAAAATGGTAAGCGCAAAAGTTTCACATTTTTTACATTCTTTATACTTAAAAGTAGCTGGTTTATAAAAACGAATTTTTTTACTTTTAAAATTTATTCTTAAAATTAAATTTTTTAAAAGATCAAATCCAATAACACCATGTATGGTAATTCCCATTTTAGATGAAAAATCGAAATTATCTTTTAAAACAACAAAGACATTATTATTTCTACTAATTAAGTTTTTAATTTTAAAGATATTATTCTTTAACACTATAGCCTCTATTGGCAAGCCTTTACCCAGGCCACTTAATTTAAACTTTTGGTCAATATCTGATGAAATTGTGTCTGCTTTTGAAGAACTAAAGACAATGGTTTTATTAACTCCTGTGTCTAATATAAAATTTAGCTTTTTTTTGTTAATTTCTATAGGAATTACTATAATATTATTGATTAATTGAAAATCTAAATCTACATAGTTTTTTTCTTTATTGATAAAATGAAAACCTCGTTGTTGACCAATCATAGAAGATATAACAGTCAATAGTGAAATAAGGAGTATGAATTGTTTTTTTTTAATAAATGGTGATTTTTATGTAATAACTAAATATACACATTTTAAAAAGATTAGATAAGAATATAAATAGCAATACTATAATGACTATTTTAAAACTAGTCGTTTATAAAATATATTTTGCAAATTTGCACAAGAAATTCAATTTAACTAAAAATGCCATCAATATCAAAAAAAGGAGGACTAATGCCTCAATCTCCTATTAGAAAATTAGTTCCTTATGCTGAAGCTGCTAAAAAAAAGGGAACAAAGGTGTACCATTTAAATATAGGTCAACCAGATATTAAAACACCTAAAGTTGCCTTAGACGCTGTAAAAAACAACACCATAGAAGTACTTTCTTATGCTAGATCTGAGGGATCTGAACAGTACCGAGAAAAGCTAGCTAACTATTATAAAAAAAATAACATTCATATACATGCACAAGATATTATTGCTACCACCGGTGGTTCTGAAGCCTTGTTGTTTACCATGGGTAGTATTACAGACCCAGGTGATGAAATTATTATTCCAGAACCATTCTATGCAAATTATAATGGATTTTCAACTGCATCTGGAGTCACCGTAGTTCCTGTAATTTCAAAAATTGAAGATAATTTTGCCTTGCCAAATATTGATGATTTTGAAAAATTAATAACACCAAAAACGAAAGCAATTTTAATTTGCAACCCTGGAAACCCAACCGGATATCTTTACAGTAAAAAGGAAATTCAAAAATTAAAAAAACTTGTGTTAAAACACGATTTATTTTTAATTGCAGATGAGGTATACAGAGAGTTTACCTATGACGGTCAAACACATCTTTCTGTAATGTCTGAGGTTGGTTTAGAAGAACATGCTATTATGATAGATTCTGTCTCTAAGCGCTATAGTATGTGTGGAGCAAGAATTGGTTGTATTGTTTCTAAAAATAAGAATTTCATGAATACAGCTATCAAATTTGCACAGGCAAGATTAAGCCCGCCAACCTTCGCTCTTTTAGCTAGTGAGGCCGCTTTAGACACTCCACAAAGTTATTTCGATGAGGTGATAGAAGAATATGTTGCTAGAAGAAATACACTAATTACTGAATTAGAAAAAATAAGTGGTGTAAAAGTTGCCAATCCAAAGGGTGCTTTTTATTGTGTTGCAGAATTACCCGTAGATGATACTGATGATTTTGCTCGTTGGATGTTAGAAGAATTTCACCACAATAATGAAACGTTAATGGTGGCTCCGGCCAGTGGTTTTTATTCTACTGAAGACGAAGGAAAAAATCAAGTTAGGATGGCCTATGTTTTAAACAAAGAAGATTTAATTAGGTGTGTAGAAATTTTAAAAATAGCACTGGATACCTATCACAAATAAAAAATGTAAGTTTGATTTGAATCGAAGACAATAATATTACAATTCAAAACAAGTGTACTCATAAAAAATAAAGATTTGAATATACAACAAAACATATCTCTTAAACCTTATAACACCTTTGGAATAGATGTAACAGCTAGTAGATTTGTTTTTGTAGATAGTTTTTACAGCTTACAAGAAATTTTAACACAAGAAAAAGATGTTTTTTTATTGAGTGGGGGAAGCAATATGTTGCTTACTAAGAATATTAACAAGCTTGTTGTACATATTAATATTAAAGGAATTTCTATAGATCGTGAAAATGAAAATGATGTTGATATAACAGTAAATGCTGGTGAAGATTGGCATGATTTTGTGTTGTGGTGTATTTCTCAAAATTATGGTGGTCTAGAAAACCTTTCTTTAATTCCTGGCCATGTAGGAACCTCACCAATTCAAAATATTGGTGCCTATGGTGTAGAGGTAAAAGATGTGATTACCAAGGTTGAAGGAATAGACATAAGTACTACAAAAAGAGTTGAGTTCTCCAATGCAGACTGTGCATTTGAATATAGAAATTCTATTTTTAAAAATGAATTAAAAGCAAAGGTTGTTATTACTTCTGTTAGCTTTAAACTTAGCAAAAAGCAACATCAATTAAACACTAATTATGGTGCTATTGAGCAAGAATTGGCTGCTAAAAATATTATCAATCCAACAATCAAAGACATATCTGATGCAGTAATTTTTATTAGACAGTCTAAGTTACCTGATCCTAAAAAGATTGGAAATAGTGGTAGTTTTTTTAAAAACCCAGTAATTTCATCAAAGCAATTTAAAAAACTACAAGATAAATATCCCAATATTCCGTTTTATAAAATAGCAGCAACAAATAAAAAAGATACTACTTTTTCTTATAAAATACCTGCAGGATGGTTAATAGAAACAGTTGGTTTTAAAGGAAAGCGTTATGGAGACTGTGGGGTTCATGAAAAACAAGCGCTGGTCTTAGTTAATTATAATAATGCTAGTGGTGCAGATATTTATAAACTTGCTAAAAAAATTCAAGAAACTATTTTAGCTACTTTTGAGATTACTTTAGACATTGAAGTAAATGTCATTGAATGAGTTAAATAATGAATGAATGAATGAAAGAATTGGTTAATTAGTTATTGTTTTTTATGCATTGGAATTTCATTTCCTAAAATACGCTCTATAAAAACAAGTCTTTTTTTTGCATTTTTTTTTAGAATAAATTCCAAGCATTTATTTGTGCAAATTTTATAGATCCAAGTAGAAAGTTTTGAATTTCCTTTAAACTTTCCAATAGATTTATATACTTCTAAAAAAACTTCTTGAGCAATATCTTCAGCATCTTCTTTATATTGTTTTATTTTGGCTAACATCTTTTGGCCTGTTTAGTTTTTTTAAATTAGCCACTTTTATTTCATTCGTCAGCACGGTACTTTTAGCAAGA
>Ga0208972_1000623_pt1 | contig 13004 bp, 3 predicted proteins | sample AOAMet_48_BLW_10_2_FD_188232 | JGI IMG/M metagenome (GOLD analysis project Ga0208972, IMG submission 188232) | Ammonia-oxidizing marine microbial communities from Monterey Bay, California, USA - CAN11_48_BLW_10 (SPAdes) | ecosystem: Environmental > Aquatic > Marine > Intertidal zone | place...
TACCACTAGTTGTATAATTTTCAATTGGTTCCTGTATAACATTTTCTACCATAACTAATAATGACTGTGCCGCTCCTGGCGCAGTATTTAAAGTAAATGCTGTTGTTGAATTGTCACCAGTAAATGTTTCACTAGCATAAGCAGATGCCGCAATTTTATCAGCTGTAATTGTACCATCTTGTAATTTAGGTCCTGTGATGCTGTCATCTGCTACTGTACCAACTGCTATACCTATACCATATCCACGAACTTCTATAAGTTGTCCATTAACTGGTGTACCACCTAATGTAAGAGTTGTACCTACTACTGTATAGTTACTAGCACGTTGAGGAACACCATCAATAAAAACTTGTATCGCATTTTTACTTCCAGGATCAGTGCTTAAAGTAAATGCGCTTGTTGAGCCATTTGCTGTAAATTCTTGACTAAAGACATTTGTTGGGTCTAACATTGCGCTTGTAATAATACTGTTAGGTATTTGTGAAGCTGCAATTTGTCCAGTTAAGTCCGTAAAGTCTGCCGCCGCATCTCCAGGAATAAATTTACTATTAGCATTATCCCAAACAAGTACTTGATTATTGGTTGGTGCCGCTGTAGTAATATCTACATCAGTTAAGTCATCAATACTAGCAGCTGCTATACGAGCATCTACTCTAGCATTTGTATAATAAAGGTTAGTTGTACCTTCACTTAAATCATCTGTATCTTTTGATGTGAACGCAGTATTAAATCTAGCATCCGTGTAATATAGATTTGTGCCTTCTGACAAGTCAGTTGTACTTTTACTGCTAAGATCTAAATTAGCACCTACTTGTAATGCAATGCGAGCATCTGCTCTAGCATCTGTGTAATAAAGGTTGGTTCCTTCACTTAAATTAGTGGTTGACTTGGATGTAAATCTTGTATCAAATCTAGCATTTGTATAATAAAGGTTTGTAGTTCCTTCACTTAGGTCGTCTGTATCAGCAGCCGCAATCCTAGCATCTGCTCTGGCATTTGTATAATAAAGGTTAGTTGAACCTTCAGTTATACCATCTGTATCTGTTGTTGCTATTGTTATTGTAGCATTTGGATCATCATAGGTTACACTTATACCATTTGATCCAGTTAATATACTAGCTACTCGGTCATCAATATTTTCATATGGTACTTTAACTTCAAGTGTTCCAGCCGCATCATTATATGTTGTTGTAACGTTTACACCACCAACAATTAAGTTTGCTACTCTATCATCAACACGTTCATCTGTAAAGTATAAGTTAGTTGTACCTTCAGTTAAATCATCTGTGTCAGCAGCTGCTATACGTGCGTCTGCTCTGGCATTTGTATAATATAAGTTAGTTGTACCTTCACTTAGATCATCTGTGTCTTTTGATGTAAAAGCAGTATCAAAATCACTTTGACTAAAACTATCTCCAGGAATAAATTTGCTGTTTGCGTTGTCCCATACAAGTGCTTGATTGTTAGTTGGAGTTGTTGTAGTAATATCAACATCACTAAGATCCCCTACGCTACGATTACTTAAACTAGTTACTGTTCCAGCACTACCACTTACATTTCCAGTAACGTTACCTACTAAATCAGTAGCCAAGTCTTTATTCATTGTCCAACGGTCACTTGCGCTTACATATGTGAATGTAGCACTGGCTCCGTCTATAGTTATTCCTGCGCCGTTTGCTGCGCTAGCAGTTGCGGCACCACTTGCTAATGTTAAGTTTAAATCATCTACACTAACTACTGTACTGTTAATTGTTGTAGTTGTACCATCTATTTGTAAGTCGCCTGCGATAACAACTTTACCTGTGTTATCTCCAACACCTGCTGGATCAATTGTTAAAGTTGCTGGGCCAGCTATATAACCTGTAGTGGTAATATTTCCAAAGGTTACATTATCTGTAGTGCGTACTGTTTGATCAGCATCACTAAGATCAGTAATACTAGCGGCTGATATACGAGCATCTGCTCTGGCATTTGTATAATATAAGTTAGTTGTGCCTTCACTTAAATCATCTGTGTCAGCGGCTGCTATGCGAGCATCTGCTCTAGCATTTGTGTAATATAAGTTAGTACCTTCTGTTAAGTCAGTTGTACTATGATTTGCTATACTGCTGACTGTACCAGTAACATTACCAGTTAAATTACCAGTAACATCAACAGTAATGGTTGATGGTAACCCAAGTGTAACAGTCTGTCCACTGGCAACTGTTTCTATTTCATTAGCAGTTCCTGAAATAGTAAATGTTTGACTATCTAAATCTACGGCACCTGTGCCAGAGTCACCAGCAATATCTAAATCAGCGGCAGTAACAACAGAATCTACATATGCTTTAGTAGCGGCATCTTGTGCTGAAGTTGGATCTGTAACATTAACAATTTTGTTACTAGCCATATCTAGTTCGCCTTGTAGTGTTACATTACCACTACTGTCAACTGTAATTAGATCATGGTTTTCAATACCAAGTAATTCTAGTCCAACAAGGTCAGCATCGCCAGTAAGTAATACTTCAATTGTATCATTTGATCCAGGTGTTGATAAGAATGTAATAGCACCAGTTGAACTGTTTAATGTAAAGTCATCTGTTAAGCGAAGTAAAATACCATTTAAAAATACAAGTACTTTTTGTACACCCGGAGAGTTGGTTTGGAAAACAGTAGTAGAGCCATCACCTACAAATTGCCTTAATACAAAAGCAGCTTGCGCTCCGCCAGTTGTAGTTGATGTCCAAGCTGATCCAGTATATATTAATAAGTCTAGTGCGTTTGCTGTATCATACCAAAGGTCACCTGTATCAGGATTAGCTGGTGCTGATGCTTGGTACGCACTTGGTCTATCAAATTCTAATAAACCAAATCCGTTTGTTTTTAGATATGTTCCATCAGTACCATCTGATTCTGGTAATCTATATCCACCACTTAGTACTCTGCCACTGCTTGTATATGCTGAAAAACCTGTTGTACCATTTATACTTGTAGATAAACCTTGGTCACTATAAAGAGCAATTGTACTTGCTGATAATGCGTCAACATAATAGTTATTACCATTAAGTTCTGTAGTACCGGATATATTTTCTATTGTAACTAATTCGCCGTCAGTTAATCCGTGGCTACCTGTTGTTGTAATAACTAGTGGATTTGCTAAACTTAGTCCACTAATATCAATACTGTCAGGAGTAATAGCAAGTCCAGCAAATTCTGGTTTACTATCATGAAATAGTTTCTGCCCAACACTTAATGGACTTCCAGATGTTCCTGCGCCAATTATTGTGTCGTCTGTAGAAACTGTAGTTAATGAGTTGTTACCAAGAGATTGTAGACTTTGATCAAAGTCAGACAATACGTCAGCAAGATTGTCACTTGTACTATTTGTAAATGCGGATGTATCAATTGCTACAGTATCTTCGTTTACTGTTATTTGGCCTGTTGATGTATCAACACTTAACCCTGCGTCTGCGTAGAACCATTGTCTAGTTCCATTAATATCACTACCAAATAAGCCACGTGAACTACTATGTGCACTAGGTACACCTGCGTCTGGTTCGGCATTCTTTAAATCTAAATATGAATAGCGGTTTGCGTCAGCACTTGTACTGGCAACTTTTTTTACTCTTCCGCTTAGTAGTGATAAATTGTTGTTACGCATTTAATGATTCCAATACACTTAATGTAAGTTTTAATGTAGTATTAGCACTTGCGCTTGTTTTTATACTGTCGCCTGCTTCTAACACTAATTTACCAGTAAGTAATGATCCAGCATCTGATCCAGGAATTGTAAAATCCTTTACAAGTTCTGTTTCTGTTGTAGCACTAGTATCATAATGACTAAATGTAACCGTTGCGTCTGTTCCAGTAATATTAGCAACTTGCGCCATTAATATGATACCAGTGAACCCAACCGGTGCTGTATAAACTACTGTATTAGTAGTTGTTATGCTGTATGTTTTTGTTTTAAAAATATTTAATGGAGTTGCCATAATATTATCCTTCGATTGCTAGTATGTATGGTGTTAGAACGGCAAATAATGATCTATCAAAAGTATCACCTTCAATAGTACCAGCACTCGCATTGATTAACAAATCTCCGCCAATTCTAAAGTCACCCTTTTGGTCAGTACTAGTAAAAAATACTTGTCCTTGTCCGTCAGCATCTTCAATGACTTCATTTGCTTGTATTGGAAAACCGCCATTTTCTGGGAATGCCGTGGATAAATTATTTCCTGATCCAACATATTCAAATGTAATACTACTAGCTTGAATTAAACTTCTATCGTAAAAGTTAACTGTGGCGCCTGAAGCAGTATCTATTAAAAATGTTTCTAATATTGTTACTGTACTTTCGCCAGAGTTTAATGCTGTTGCTTCTTCTACTGTATAATAACGATTGTCGCCAGCAATTTTAACTGCGTCTCCGTATTTTGGTCTAGATGCTAGTCCAGACAATGTTACAGTATTTGTTGTTTCTATAATATTTGTTGTTGTTGTTCCGTTGTATAAACTTGCGCTAATTCCAGTTGCTCTAAGTCCATTTGTACCAAAACTTGCGTTACTGTTTGTAAGTGAACATTGTCCACCGCTTTCACATAAAATTCCATCTTGACAACTTACTGTAAAGATACTAACCAACTGTGCGTATCCTCTGTTAATGATTTTAACACCTACGCCACCTAAGTTAATTTGTGTAAACGCATCACTAACCATACCACGGCTACCAGATGCTAAACTACCATCAATTAGCATACCAATGCCATCGCTAGTAATACTTGAACAATTTTGTACATACGGACTTGTTGTAACTACGCCAGCACCGCCACTTGGAAACGCAACAGCCGCGGCACCACTTGCGTGTCCACGGAATGTTACACCACTTACGTAAGTAGCATTGTTTAATTCTAAAATATTGGAATTTGCTGTTGCGCCACGTATTGTAGTACTACGCAAGTTGTCACCAATAATAGTAACACCAGCAGGAATTTCTAATGGATTTTGTACTGTGTGATCACCTGATTTAAGGAATATTGTATCACTTGCTCCAGCAACAAGTACTGCGGCATCAAGTGTAGCAAACGCTGTGCTAATTGTATCGCCGTCTAGAGTGTCGTCGCCATCTTTTTTAACATATAAAACATTTGCTGCTGAATCTGGACGACCAACTTCAACAATGCTTTCAGTACCATTATCTTTTTTAAAGTACATAACACCGTCATGGGTGTTGATTGCTACTTCACCTAAATCTAATTGTGCTGTTGTAGGTACACGGCCAGCGACCGTACTTCTACGTAACTTAATAGTTCCAGACATATGTCTCACCTTCTAACTTGGCTATAAAGCCGGTAATGCTCTAGTTATATAACTATATGAGCCTACTTATATTTATGTTAGAAGGTTCCTCCGTCTATAGTACCATAAAACTGTCCAGCTTGAATATCTTCTGAGCCTGCGCTCCAACGGTCTGTTGCTTCGTCCCAGATCCAATTTTTGTTATCAGCAGTTCCTCTATCAATTTCAATACCAGCTGTACCTGCTGTTACACCAGCACCTGTTTCACCATCGTTTAGTGTGATAAGATTATCAGTTACAGCTAATTCAGTTGTATTAACTGTTGTAGTTGTACCATTAATTGTTAGGTCGCCTGTAATAAGTGCGCTTCCGCTAACTGTTAGGTCATTAGTAACTGTTAAGTCATTACCTACTGTTACATCATTTGGCAAGCCAATTGTAATAGATTGTCCACTAGCGGCTGTTTCTATTTCATTAGCAGTTCCTGAAATAGTAAATGTTTGGCTATCTAATGTTATACTGCCTGTACCAGTATCACCTGCGATATCTAAATCTTGAGTAGAATTTTTATTATCAACATATGCTTTAATACTTTGTTGTGTAGCTAATGCTGTATCGCTATCACTAACTAGTGTATCTTCATCAAGTATAGTTGTTACTGAACTACCACTATTAATTGTAAAATTACCAGCTAGTTGTAAGTCTGGAGTAATAGTAATTTTTTGTCCACTAGTAGTGGTTTTAAATACAATTAAGTCTCCTGCGGTATCTTTAATGCTTAGTCCGTCTCCTAAGTTAGTAGGAATAACGATTTCGTTTTCACTTGTGGCACCTATAAAGTTAACACTTTCAGTTAAGTATAAATCTCTCCAACCATTAGTTGAACTTCCTAAGTCGTTAGCATCTGGTGTTAGTGGAATAATATTTGAAGCAACTAAACCGTTTATAAAGATACTATCAGCTGATGTTGTTCCTAATGTTACATTTGCAGCTAAGTCTGTATTACTTGTAACATCAAGTGTACCTATAATATCAGTGTTACCAGTTGATACTTCAACATCAAATTTTGTTCCTACTTCAAAAGTAGTTCCATCAAAAGTAAAGTTGGCATCATCTTCTAGTATACCAGATGTTCCAGCAATAACAATACGGTTGTCTGTTAAATTGCTAACTGTTAAATCGTTACTAATAGTTACATCATTTGGTAATCCAACTGTTATAGCGGCTGTTTCAGCTCCACTTCCAGTAACTTCAATCTCATTGGCTGTTCCAGCAATAGTAGCAACGTAGTTACCAGTTGTATCTGTGCCTAGTGCTACACTATTGGCACCAATGGTTAAGGCAACATCGCTTACATTAGCACTTCCATCAATACTAAAGCTACCAGTAACATCTCCTGTTGCGAACGTTACTGTTCTTGGGTTAGCCCATTTAGAAGCTGTATCAGCATTACCTGTTAGCGGTCCTGTAATACTATTAAACGTAACATCAGATGTAGTTTCAACTTCTTGCCCAATAGCAATAGTTGGTGTCGCTGTTTCGCCAGTGTTATTTGTAAGTGTTACGCCAGTTCCTGCTACAAGACTTGAAACATAATCGCCAGTTGTATCTGTGCCTAGTTCTACACTATTGGCATTAATTGTAGCAGTAAGTGTGCCGCTTGTCAAGTCTGTTAGTGTAACACTACCTGATAAATCTCCACCAAGTGTAATAACTGGGTCTGGTTTATTTGTTGTATTTGTCCAATCTAAATAATATGTACCTTCTTCTCCATCAAGTAGGTCAGCATTAAGATTATTAACTAGTGTTGTGCTTGTTACTGTTAATGGAGCAGTACCAGTAACTACTGTACTAGTTAATGTATTAACACTTATATCATTTGTTGTTGTAGAACCTCTGCCAGTTACAGTATCTAATGTATCTGATTCTACAGGCATTGTAATTGTATTAACATTGACCGCAGTAATGTGTCCTTGAGTGTTACTAGTTATACTACTCACAATATCAACAGTATCATTAAATGCTGGACTTTGTGTACTTGTAGTATCTGTACGTGTTGTTGGATCATGGTTAACTGTAATAGTATCAGTTGCGCCAGCTACAGTACTGATATAAGTACCACCAGCAATGTCAACTGTGTCTCCACTTTCAATAGTTTGTGATGTACCACTGTCTCCTGTTAGTGTCCAACTTACAAAATTATCAAATGTAGCAGGAGTAACGGCTGTTACATGGCCCATTTCGTCAATAGTAATACTTTGTATTCCTGCTGTACCTTTTGTTCCTGATATTGTACTTGTATCTGCGTGAGCAAACGTAATAGTATCAGTTGCTTCACTAATTACTAATCCATCAGTTGTGCCTGTTTGCGCAACTGCTAATATAATATCATCAGTATTGCCAATACTATCAGTTAGTCGAATTTTTTCACTTACGTTATCAGCACCTGCTTCAGTGCTAATTGAATATATTGTATCATTAGGAAGTGTTACTGTTTCAACATTAACGGCAGTAACGTGTCCTTGTGTATTACTTGATACACTACTTACTATATCAAATGTTCCATTATATGCTGGACTTGATGTGCTTGTAGTGTCTGTACGTGTTGTATCAATATGTTTAATACGAACAGCATCACTTGTGGCATCCGCATCTATATTAATATATGTTCCACTTACAAGTGTTAGTGTATCACTAGTTACGTCTGCTACTATGCTTCCTGTTTCTGACCATGAATATCCAGTATCAGTATCAGTTACAGTAATAATACCAAAATCAGTAGCAGTAGCAGTTGATGGTACATTTAGTAAATTATTCCAATCAACTTTTGCGTCTAATTCTCCAGTTGCTCCACTAAACACTTCACTTGTATTTGTTGCGTCTGGTATAAATGTAAACTTACCACTACTATCATCAAATCCAAAGAAGCCAACTTTAGCAGTTGTGTCAAAGTATCTAAATTCAATACCTCTATCTTTATTATCGTCTACTGTTGGCGCAGTATCTCCACCTAGTGTAAATACTGGATCATCAATAGTAACTGTTGTACTATTAACAGTAGTAACTAATCCATTAACTTGTAAATTTCCACCTACAGTTAACGTTCCTGAAATATCTGTATTGCCAGTTGCTACATCAACATCTAATACTTCTGATCCACTTGCTCCAATTTGGAAGTTTGCGCCATCGAAGCGGAAGTTAGCATCATCTTCTAACGCACCCGCTGTACCAGCAATAACAATACGGTTGTCTGTTAGGTCACTTACTATAGCACTTGCTAACGTTGCTTCTGTAGTAACATTAACATTGCCAGTTACAGTTAATGTAGTTCCGTTGAATATTAAATTAGCACTATCTTCAAGTGCGCCTGCTGTGCCAGCTAGTGTTACTCTACCTGATGTTAGGTCACTTACTGTAGCACTTGCTAATGTAGATTCTCCAGCTTGTAATACATCTAGTGTACTATCGCCAGTTACATCTAATGTACCAGATATACTTGTATTACCAGTTGCTTGCGCTACTGTAAAGTTAGTAACACCAACTGCTAGTTGAGTTCCATTAAACGTAAAGTTAGCATCATCTTCTAATGCTCCGTTTGTACCAGCGATAATAATTCTATTGTCTGTTAGGTCACTTACTATAGCACTTGCTAGAGTTGCTTCTCCAGTTACGCCTAATGTTCCGTCTATATTTGTATTGCCTGTTGCTACATCAACGTCAAATTTTGTTCCTACTTCAAATGTAGTACCGTCAAATGTTAAATTTGCGTCATCTCCAAGAGAGCCACTTGTACCAGCAATAACAATACGGTTATCTGTTAGGTCACTTACTGTAGCTGTACTAATAACTACTTCACCAGTACCATTTGGCGTTATATTAATATTGCCATCTGTATCTGTGCTTGACAAAGTATTACCATTAATGTTAATATTATCAACATCTAAATCACCAGTAATGTCAGCGTTAGCAACTAGTGTTAGTGTAGTTCCATCAAAAGTAAATTTAGCATCGTCTTCTAGTTCGCCACCAGTGCCAGCAATAACAACACGATTATCTGTTAAGTCTTCTATAATGGCACTTGATATCGTTGCGCCACTGTCTACATTTAATGAACCAGTTAAACTTTGATTTCCATCTACAGTTAATATTGTTCCGTCGAATGTAAAGTTGGCATCGTCTTCAAGTGCGCCATTTGTTCCTGCTATTACAATGCGGTTATCTGTTAAGTCACTTACTGTAGCACTTGCTAATGTTACTTCGCCAGTTACATCTAATGTACCAGCTAGTGTTGTATTGCCAGTTGATACGTCAACATCAAATTTTGTTCCTACTTCAAAAGTAGTACCGTCAAACGTTAGATTGGCATCATCTTCTAATGATCCATTTGTACCTGCTATTACAATGCGGTTGTCTGTTAAGTCACTTACAGTAGCACTTGCTAGTGTAGATTCTCCACTTACTCCTAGTGTTGTGCTTATAGTTGCGGCACCAGTTACTGCCAGTGTCGTTCCATTAAATGTAAAGTTACTGTTTGATTCTAGTCTACCATCAACTCCAGCTATTACAACATTATTATCTACTAAGTCTGAAACTCTAGCAGTTGCTAATGTTGATAGTCCTGAGACGTTTAGTGTTGTTGATATTGTTTGTGCGCCAGTTAATGCTAGTGTAGTTCCATCAAACGTTAAATTGGCACTGTCTTCAAGTGCGCCTGCTGTACCAGCTAGTGTTATTCTTCCTGACGTTAGGTCACTTATAGTAACACTAGATAGTGTAGATTCACCAGCGTCTAATACACCTAGTGTACTAGTACTAGTGACATCTAACGTGCCGGCTATGTTAGTATTGCCTGTTGCTACATCAACGTCAAATTGTGTGCCTACTTCAAATGTAGTTCCGTCGAAAGTAAAATTAATATCGTCTTCTAATGATCCATTTGTACCAGCAATAACAATGCGGTTATCTATTAAGTCACTTACAGTTAATGTACTTGCTATTACTTCACCAGTACCATTTGGTGTTATATTAATATTTCCATCTGTATCTGTTGATGATATAGAATTTCCATCAAGACGTAGATTATCTACATTCCATTGTCCAGTTACAGTACCATCAGCAACTAGTGTTAACGCAGATCCATCGAACGTAAAGTTTGCGTCATCTTCTAGTGCGCCATTTGTACCTGCTATCACAACACGATTGTCTGTTAGGTCACTTACTATAGCACTTCCTAGAGTTGCTTCTCCAGTTACATCAAGTAACCCACTTATGCTAGTATTACCAGTAGCACTTACAACACTAAATGAAGTGCCTACTTCAAAAGTAGCTCCATTAAATGTTAAGTTACCATTGCCTTCTAATCTTCCTGCTGTTCCAGCAACAACAATTTGGGTGTCTGTTAGATCACTTACTGTTGCTGTATCTAATGTAGCGTTACCAGTATCTAGTGTACCAGTAGTTGTAATATTACCTGATGTGTCAGCAACAGTAAACACACCGTCCATATCGATGCCACCATCTAAGCTAGCAAGTCCTGATACGGTTAGTGTACCTGCTGTAGTTACATTACCAGTGCCGTTTGCTACAATAAATTTTGTACTGTCTACAGTAATACCGTTATTGGCTTCAACTGTTCCAGCAAATGTTGCTGTACTTGACACACCTAATGTACCTGTTATACTTGTGTTATCAGTAATATTAGTTGTACCACCAGTACTATTAATTGTTAAGTTACCTGAACTTGTATCAATGGTGTTGTCATCTGTAACACCGATAGTAATATTACCGCCAGTTAACCCAGTAAATGTACCTTCGCCAAATACTACATCACCTGCTGTTCCACTAAACACTTCATTTGTATTTGTTGCGTCTGGTATGAACGTAAACACATTGGCATTGTCGTCATATCCAAAGAAACCAATTTTGGCAGTTGTATCAAAATATCTAAACTCAATACCTCTGTCTTTGTTATCGTCTAATGTAGGAGCTGTATCTCCACCTAGTGTAAATATTGGATCATCAATTGTAACTGTTGTACTGTTTACTGTAGTAAAAGAACCGTTAACTTGTAAATTTCCACCTACAATTAATGCGCCAGCTGTTTCAACATCACCAGATGCGCCGGCTATTGTAAATTCTGCTAGTGTATTACCAAACTTGATATCACCAGTAGCACCAATTTGTGCTCTTTGTACACCTGCTGTATAAAAGTCTAGTTCGTCATTATCAGCACCAGCACTTGACTCTGCTAAAATATATGTGTCTTGGTCAACGTCTTTAACACCGCCTAGTGATCCCCAGTTAGCACCATCGTATCCTTCAAATGTGCTATCTGTTGTGTTGTAACGGATCATACCTTGTGCGTTTGGTGTTGGGCGTCCTGCTGTAGTACCAACTGGTAGTGTTAATGCGCCATCACCTGTAATAGTTACGTTGTCTGCTAGTACTGATAGTTTACCTGTGCCATCTGGATCTAGTATAATGTCGCCATTAGCATTACTAACACCCATAGTATTATTATTAAACGTAAAGTTACCAATGTTGGCACTTGATAAGTTTGTGCCTTTATTACCAATATAACGTGCGCCTACAACATATATCTTTTTGCCATTAATGCCACTAGGTAAGTTGTCACCAATAAAGTTAAGTACACCGCTTTGGAAGTCAAAATACCATTCATCATTGTTACCACTACCAGCAGCAAATAATTGTGTGCCAGTTGTTTGTGGAGTAGCCGCACCTGCGTTATCCAAGTATACTTTAATTAAATATGTTGATCCAAATTCAGCAGATATCCAATCTGTTGAGTTTGTGTTCCAAGTACGATTTGGTGTAGCAGTAGCATCTGCTGTACATTCTACTGTAGCAGAACCGTTACCAGAATCGTCATAAATTTTTACCACAGTTGATGAGGACGTGGGTTTTGTTCCTGGTATTGCCGCTGAGTCTTGCCAAATGTTATCACCACGAATTAGTAAAGGACTAGCAATACTTTCGTTTGTCGCAGCTTTAATGCTGTTTATATCTGTTTTTGCTACCCCGTAACCTAACTTTTTCCAAAGCCAGTCTACCTTTTGCGATTCATTAATAGCCATATCTCACCCTTATGTTATACTCAATGCTGTTACGTTTTGATTAGCTGCTAGAGCAATACGTACCAATGCTACATTATTTGTCGCATTAGTTAAGTTTTCTGTACCCAATGTCATTGTGTAAGATCCACTTAAAGCAGTGTTACTAGCAATAATATCCCCACCAGTGCTTGCGCACCCGTTACTGCCGTTACCACCGTTTCCTGTATTAGCACCTGGAACACCAGCACCTCCATACTGTGTTCCACATTCTAACCATCCGTTAATTGTACTTGTGTTATCTATAGTTGTACCAGGAGCGGCTATCCAAACGCCGCTTACACCAGTACTACTTGTTATATTAATATTAAAGTTAGCAACAACTGTTCTACGGAACGCAATAGTAATGTACTGTGTTCCAGTATCAGCACTTCTGTCTGGACCTACTGGAAGATGACCAGTACTGTAGTCGTTAACGTTGTGTTCTAATACACCTAGTCTTATTGTTGCTTCTTTTGTGCCTACTACACCAGGATCTGATGCTTCAGAGTAAACACTGTTTGTATAAAAATTTGTTGCCGCTGGAATTGTAGGATTGTTTGTTGTATCAGCACTAAAGTCGAATACACGTACTGCGTCATCAGTGTACGTTGCCCCTAA
>Ga0208972_1000633_pt1 | contig 12870 bp, 8 predicted proteins | sample AOAMet_48_BLW_10_2_FD_188232 | JGI IMG/M metagenome (GOLD analysis project Ga0208972, IMG submission 188232) | Ammonia-oxidizing marine microbial communities from Monterey Bay, California, USA - CAN11_48_BLW_10 (SPAdes) | ecosystem: Environmental > Aquatic > Marine > Intertidal zone | place...
TTTTTAAAAAATACAAGCCAACGAGGCTTTATAAAGACAAGTTTGAAATTTGATATATATATTGAACTCATTCGAATAAACTATACACTTGGGTCGATCGTGTTTCCAGTAATAGATTTTCCTGCTTTGGCAAGTTCATCGCCTTGTTTTCTTAATGTCTTAACTGCTGACATGACAGGGTTGTCAAAATTATCAATCGTTTCTATCATTATTTGATTGTCAAAATAACCAGTATCAGAGATACCTGTAACTTTATCCATTACTTCTGTTGCGGTTAAAGACAGAGTATTGGCATCATTAGCGTTGACAAGTTTCAATACATCTAACAGAGATGTTCCAGATATAGAAGAGCCATCTGTTTTTTGATAAGAACCAATAATAATATTATGAATAGACTGTGCATTTGAATAAATATCTCGGTGTGTATTGTCAGAAAAACAAGATTGTTCGTCTTCTTGGTTTTGATTTTCTACGGCAACGACCATTCTTTCTCCAGCCAATTCTCCCTTACTTAATTTAGCAGCACCTGTTAAAATTTTAGTGATAGCTGCATCAGATCCTAAGGCTAAAAAATAGTCTCTGTAACTAGCTCCGGGTTTCCATTGCTCAACAACAGTTTTTATATCCTCCACTAAAAGTGCGGTAACTATCTTCAAATATTGCCCTCTTCTGGTTGCATTTGTTTCCGTTGTATAGTCCGTCAATGGTCTTTGTCCATTCATTTTTAAGGAAGGGATGGTGTTGTCTTGACCCCATAAAAGAAATTCTATTGCATGATACCCAATGGTCACATTAGATTCATTGCTGTTATATCCAGATATTTCTCTTAAAATATCTTTTGTTAAAATAGGATATACCGTTGTATTATTTATAATATTTTGTCTGTTGTCTGATAAATCTTGTCCGCCTGTTCCTTTCGTAACAGAATCTATCAATGCTTCATCCAGGGGCCAAGCATTAATATACCCTTCTGGCTCACCTTCTAAACCATCTATAGGGCCATCGTAATAACGAAACGATTCTGTTTGGCCATAGGGTTCTCTAGAAATGATCCATTTGTTTTTGGCCTCTTTAAATGATGCATCAGTTGGATTGGCAATAAAAGTATCGATGCTTACTTGTAAATCATAAAGGTTGTTTAACGTGTCTTCGTAACTTGACAGAACGATATTGACATAGTTTTCTACAAATTCTTTCTTTTTAACTTCTAAAGTTACTCCAGGATTGTTAAGGCCTTCATCTTTAGAACAAGATAAAGTTAGCAATGCAAAATAGAATACTAATAGGGTTTTAGCAATTATTTTTTTCATTATTTATTTATTTAGGGGTTAATAATGACCCTAAATATACAATCAAAAAACATCTTTTCAAACTTTTTTTAAATAATTATTAATCATAACTACTTGATTATTAATGTTTATTCTATAAATATTTAATTAAACTTTAAAATAAGTAAAATTATAACTAATCAAATATTTAGTTGTAAATTTGCTCGCAATTATACTTTAATTGCAACATGACAGCACACAACAACAAAATTTTAGGAGAAGGTCTAACGTATGATGACGTTTTATTAGTTCCCGCTTTTTCAGAAATACTTCCCAGAGAAGTAAATATTCAAACAAAATTTACAAGAAACATTACTATAAACGTTCCTATAGTCTCAGCAGCGATGGATACGGTTACAGAATCGTCCATGGCAATAGCAATTGCGAGAGAGGGAGGCATAGGTGTTTTGCACAAAAATATGACGATTGAGCAACAAGCGCAAGAAGTTAGAAAAGTAAAACGTGCAGAAAGTGGTATGATTTTAGACCCTGTTACTTTGCCATTAACGGCATTAGTTTTAGAAGCTAAAGCGAATATGAAAGAACACCGAATAGGTGGAATTCCAATCGTAGATGCAAACGGAACTTTAAAAGGGATTGTTACGAACAGAGATTTGCGTTTTGAACATGACAATCAAAGACCTATTGTAGAAGTGATGACAAGTGAAAACTTGGTTACGGCTCCTGTTGGTACTTCCCTTAAAGATGCAGAAAAAATTCTTCAAAAAAATAAAATTGAAAAACTATTAATCGTAGATGAAGCCTATAAATTAAAAGGCTTAATTACCTTTAGAGATATTACAAAAGTAACACAGAAACCGATCGCAAATAAAGATACCTTCGGTAGATTAAGAGTTGCCGCAGCCCTAGGTGTTACCTCGGATGCTGTTCTTAGAGCAGAAGCTCTAGTTAACGCTGGTGTAGATGCTGTTATCATAGATACCGCTCACGGACACACAAAAGGAGTGGTATCAGTTTTAAAAGAAGTAAAAGCTTCATTTCCTAATTTAGATGTTGTAGTGGGTAATATTGCAACAGCTGCAGCCGCTAAGTATTTGGTTAAGGCTGGAGCAGATGCTGTTAAAGTTGGAATTGGACCTGGCTCTATTTGTACAACAAGAGTTGTTGCTGGAGTTGGTTTTCCTCAGTTCTCTGCAGTTTTAGAAGTTGCAGCTGCGATAAAAGGGAGTGGAGTTCCTGTCATTGCAGATGGTGGAATTCGGTATACAGGAGATATCCCAAAAGCAATTGCTGCTGGAGCAGATTCAGTAATGTTAGGTTCTTTATTAGCAGGAACCAAAGAATCTCCAGGAGAGACTATTATATATGAGGGTAGAAAATTTAAATCATACCGAGGAATGGGTTCTGTAGAAGCCATGAAGCAAGGTTCTAAAGATCGATATTTTCAAGATGTAGAAGCTGATATAAAAAAGCTAGTTCCTGAAGGAATTGTAGGAAGAGTCCCTTACAAAGGAGATTTAGATGAAAGTATTCATCAATTTATTGGTGGATTAAGGGCAGGAATGGGATATTGTGGAGCAAAAGATATTCCGACTTTAAAAGAAACAGGGCAATTTATTAGAATTACTGCTAGCGGAATTAACGAGAGTCATCCTCATGATGTGGCCATCACAAAAGAAGCACCCAATTATAGTAGAAGATAGTTTTTCTCTAAAGATCACAATTATACAAAACAACCGAGTTATTTATTTACTCGGTTTTTTTTATTGAGGCTTTTTATGTAATTTTAAAAAATCTACTTAATTTAATATCTTTATTTTTTATGAAAAAACGTTTATTTTTTAAAATTCTATTATTTACGATTCCTATATCAGCGTTTGTATTGATGTCTAATTCAGGAGGTAGAACAGGAGCATACTCCGGATCTCCAGGTGATGGTAATAATTGTACTGCTTGTCATGGTGGGTCATCAGTAAGTGAAAGTAATATTACGATCACAACCAATATCCCTACTACAGGTTATGCTTTTAATACGCAGTACGACGTGACCATCACAAATTCTGCTGGAGGGTCTAGAAATGGATTTCAAGTTACCGCCGAGAAGGATAGTGATAATTCTAAGGTTGGTACATTTTCTACTGTAAGTGGTACTAATGATACGAAAACCGTAAATGGTAATTCTCACATTACGCACACAAGTTCTGGTAATGGTAAAAGTTCTTGGTCGTTTAAATGGACATCGCCTTCTTCCGAAGAAGGTAAAATCACCTTTTATGGAGCATCTGTTTCAGGGAATGGTATTGGAAGTTCTGGAGACAAGGTATACACAGGGAGCTCTATTTCGAATTCTTCTTTAAGCCTTTCATCAGCAAAACGTTTGCAATTTGAAATGTTTCCAAATCCTGCCTCAGAAAGCCTAACCATTCAATTACCTTCAGGTTCAGAGAATGCTTCCGTAGAATTTTATGATTATATTGGTAGACTAGCTTTAACGCAAAACGTATCGCAAACAAATAATATCATAAACGTACAAGACTTAAGTTCTGGTGTGTATATTTTAAAAGTACTATCTGATGATAAAATAGGAACTCAGAAATTTATTAAAAAATAACTGTTTTCTTAAATTTTTAATAATAAATATAAAAAACCGATTGTATCAATTCAATCGGTTTTTTATTTACCTTTTTTAAAGTAAATTTGTACAAGTTAAATAAAAGTTGAAATGAATTATATTCTATTTGATGGAGATGTTAGAAATGCTCTATTGCCCTTTACATATACAAAACCAGTTGCAGATATTCGTATTGGAATTTTAACCATTAGAGAAAAATGGGAAAAATTTTTAGGTCTAACCACCACCACAGTTACAGAAGAATATTTAGAAGAAAAATATCCAATGGTAGAAATGGAAGCGAATGTTTTAATAAATGCTTCTTTTTGCCCAACTCCGTCTTTAGTTGAAAAAGTAAAAAACTTGTCTAAAAATGAAGCTATTTTTAAAGGTGAAGACGTCCTTGCTTTTTTTACATCAGATTCTCAAGAAGAAGTAAATTTTGATGACTATACGCAAATTGAATTTGATGAAGAGGTACTTCAAATAAAAAATACTTGGGATATTTTTTCATTAAATGACAAAGCCATTCAAGAAGATTTTGACTTAATTACTGAGGGAAGAACATCACAACCAATACCAGAGGGGACAAGATATCTTGGTAAAGAGAATATTTTTATTGAAGAAGGAGCCAAAATTACGTTTGCTATTTTAAATGCTTCATCCGGCCCTATCTATATTGGTAAAGATGCTGAAATAATGGAGGGCTCTGCAGTTAGAGGACCTTTCGCAATGGGTGAGTCTTCAGTATTAAAATTAAATACTAAAATATATGGAGCAACTACTTTAGGACCCTATTGTAAAGTAGGAGGAGAGGTGAATAATTCTGTTTTAATGGCATACTCTAACAAAGGGCACGATGGATTTCTTGGAAATTCTGTTATCGGAGAATGGTGTAATTTAGGAGCAGATACCAATAACTCAAACCTTAAAAACAACTATGCAACAGTAAAATTATGGCATTATGAAACCGGACGTTTTGCGAATACTGGATTGCAATTTTGTGGTTTGATAATGGGAGATCACTCTAAGTGTGGAATCAATACCATGTTTAACACAGGAACAGTAATAGGAGTGAGTGCCAATATTTTTGGAAGTGGATTTCCAAGAAATTTTGTTCCTTCTTTCAGTTGGGGAGGAGCTTCAGGGTTTACAGAGTACAAAACCAATAAAGTATTTGAAGTTGCAGAGGTAGTTCTGAAGCGTAGAAATTTAGTTTTTGATGAAAAAGATCAGAAAATATTAACACATATTTTCGAAGAAACAAAAAAATATAGAAATTACTAATTTCAAATTAATATAAAATAGCATTTACTTTTATGTCTACAACATTCATTAAGTTTTAATAGGCATCAATATCAATAATAAATCGAATAGATCTAAACATACTAACAGCTTCAAAAGTATTCTTAATCTTTTGAAGTTGTTTTTTAGTACCAACCAAACTTTGCTTAGGAGGAATTTTGATCACTATATTCTTGATATATTGATTTCTTATTCTAGAGACTGCAGGAGCAGTGGGTCCTAAAACAAACTCCCCAAAAGAATTTTGTAAGGCTTTTGCCAACCAATTAATTCCATTATCAACGTTGTTGTAATCTCGATGTTTTAATGTAATTTTAATCAATCTATAATAGGGTGGGTACTTATATTGCCAGCGATCTTGCAATTGTTCATTGTACATTTCTGTATAATTTGTTGCAGCGACTTGTTGTAAAATTTGATGGTAAGGGTTGAAAGTTTGTATGGCAACATTTCCTTGTTTTTTATTTCTCCCTGCTCTTCCTGAAACTTGAACCATCATTTGGTAAGCCCTTTCGTGTGCTCTAAAATCTGGGAAATTTAACATAGAATCTGCATTTATAATTCCCACTAAAGAAACATTATCAAAATCTAACCCTTTGGAAAGCATTTGAGTTCCAACCAATACGTCTATTTCTCTGGCTTCAAAAGCTCCAATTATTTTTTGGTATCCATGTTTACCTCGAGTGGTGTCTAAATCCATTCTTCCAATCGTATGATCAGGAAATAACGCTCTTAATTCTAATTCTATTTGTTCTGTCCCAAAGCCTTTGTGATCCAATGTGTTACTTCCACATGCATCACAATTGTTAGGCATTGCCCTCTGATAATTACAGTAATGACATCGTAACTCGTGTTTAAATTTATGATAGGTTAAACTTACATCACAATTGGGGCACTGAGGTGAAACACCACAGGTTGTACACTCTACAACGGGAGAAAAACCACGTCTATTTTGAAATAAAATAACCTGTTCTTTTTCGTTTAAAGCTTCTTGAATGAGTTTCAATAACCTGTCAGAAAAATGACCTTTCATTTCTTTTTTTCTGTGCTTTTCTTTTGCGTCTATCAATTCTATCTTTGGTAATAATACATTTCCATAGCGTCTATTCAATTCAACAAAACCATATTTTTTTTGTTGTGAGTTAAAAAAACTTTCTAAAGAAGGAGTTGCAGAGCCTAATAAAATTTTTGCATTGTGAATTTTACCTAAAATAACAGCAGCATCTCGTGCATTGTATCTTGGTGAGGGTTCAAATTGCTTGTAAGATGTTTCATGCTCCTCGTCTACGATGATTAATCCTAAGTTAGAGAATGGTAAAAAAATGGAAGATCTTGCCCCTAAAATTATTTGTGTTTTTGTCTTGTTTTCTAAAAGATTATTCCAAACTTCTACACGTTCATTCATCGAATATTTAGAATGAAAAACTGAGATTTGATCTCCAAAATAAAATTGTAAGCGTGTAATAATTTGCGTAGTTAATGCAATTTCTGGCAATAAGAATAATACTTGCTTCCCTTGATCTAACACCTCTTGAATTAACTTTGTGTACACTTCAGTTTTACCAGAACTCGTAATACCGTGTAAGAGTATTACTTCTTTTTTTGTGAAGATTTCTTTAATTTCTGAAAGTGCTTTTTCTTGAAACTCATTCAATGTTTTTAATGAATTAGTAGCGCCTTTGAATTGAATTCGATCTGTTTGAATATGATAAAATTCGAAGATGTTTTTATCAACTAATGATTTTAAAATACTTGAAGAAACTCCAGCGCTTTCCTCTAAGAACTTTGCCTTTATTGGTTTATTTAAAGTTGATAATTGAAAAAAAGTTAAAACAGTCTCTCGTTGCTTTTTTGCTCTTGAAAGTTCTTTAAGTAAGTTTTCTAATGAATTGTCTGAAGAATAGTCAGCGTGTAGGCGAACGTATTTGACTAATTTAGGTTTGTATTGTTCGTAAATTTCTTCTTTAACTGTAATTGCAGCTTTTTTTATTAACTCATTTACTGTTGGCATTATTTTTTTCTTACCTAAAATAGCACCAACTTCATGAAGGGTTAATTGTGATTGATGTTGCAATGCTTCAAAAATTAAAAACTCATTATCTGTTAAGATAGTATCCTCAGAAAAGTGTTCGTTTTTATGAATAACGGTCTCGCTTTCTAATAAAAATGCAGAAGGTAAAGAAGCTCTATATACATCTCCCAAAGAACACATATAATATTCAGAAATCCATTGCCAATGTTGCAATTGCTGTTTATTTACCAAAGGGGTTTCATCTAAAATTTGATGAATTTCTTTTGCTTCATATAGCGTAGGTCTGGTTTGATGAATATTTAAGACCAATGCTGAGTACATTTTAGATTTTCCAAATGGAACTGCAACACGCATTCCTATTTGTAAAAAATTTGCCTCTTCTTCAGTTACAGAATATGTAAATGTCTTTTGAATGGGTATGGGTAATATGACTTCTATGAAATTAGGCAATCAGTTTTATTTTAGATAGTTATGCTTTATGAGCAAAAGAGTTCGCTGTTTTTTATGGAACTCCTAGTTTCCTCGTCATTTCCTTTTAGGATCATCCCAAAACTACATAAAAATTCGGATATTTTTTTCTTAAAAATTGAATCTTCTATTTTTTTAAATAATTAAATTTTAGCTTGAGCTTACAAACAGCAATATCTCGTTATGTGAAAGCTATTTTCTAACCTAAATTTAATAAAAAAGCTTCCTGTTAGGAAGCTTTTGAAGTTATGCTAATTTCTTAGCGTTTTTTACTTTTTGTTTTGTGAGTGCTATTTGTATGACTTCTTTCATCTCTGTTACATAATGAAATGTAAGCCCTTTTAAATAGTTCTCTTTTATTTCTAGAATATCTTTTTCGTTTTCTTTACACAATATAATTTCTTTAATGTTAGCTCTTTTAGCAGCCAATATTTTTTCTTTTATTCCACCAACCGGTAATACTTTACCACGCAACGTTATTTCTCCAGTCATGGCCAGTCTATTTTTAATTTTACGCTGAGTGTAGGAGGAAACTAAAGAGGTTAACATAGTAATTCCAGCACTTGGACCATCTTTAGGCGTAGCCCCTTCAGGAACGTGAATATGAACATTGTATTTATCTAGGGTTGCTGGATCGATGCCAAATTCTTCTGCATTTGATTTTATGTATTGCAATGCAATTGTCGCAGATTCTTTCATAACAGTTCCTAAGTTCCCCGTAATTGAAAGCGTTCCTTTTCCTTTTGATAATATAGATTCTATAAATAAGATATCTCCACCAACACTTGTCCAGGCGAGTCCAGTAACAACTCCAGCTACGTCATTATTTTCGAATTTATCTCTATTTCTTGGAGTTCCTAAAATTTCTTCAACCTTTTCAGATGATAAATTAGTTTCATATGATTCTTCTAGTGCAATACATTTTGCGGCAAAACGAACTACTTTTGCAATTTTCTTTTCTAATCCACGAACTCCAGACTCTCGCGTATATCCCTCAACAATTTGTTCAATTTGTTTTTTAGTCAAACTAAGTTCTTTTGAAGTTAGACCGTGTTCTTTTAGTTGTTTTGGAAGTAAATGTCTTTTGGCTATTTCTATTTTTTCTTCAATGGTATATCCTGTAACATTTATAATTTCCATTCTATCCCTTAAAGCCCATGGAATCTGTCCTAAATTATTCGCTGTAGCGATAAAAAGAATTTTAGACAGATCGTAACCAACTTCTAAATAATTGTCGTAAAAAGCTTCGTTTTGTTCAGGATCTAATACTTCTAACATTGCAGAAGAAGGATCTCCTTGATGACTTTGACTTAATTTATCTATTTCATCTAATACAAAAACTGGATTTGAGGTCCCAGATTTTTTTAAGTTTTGAATTAAACGTCCGGGCATCGCTCCAATGTAGGTTTTTCTGTGTCCTCGTATTTCAGCTTCATCACGCAAACCTCCAAGAGACATTCTAACATATTTACGTCCCAATGCTTCCGCCACAGATTTACCCAACGAAGTTTTACCAACTCCAGGAGGTCCATATAAACAAATAATAGGTGATTTCATGTCACCTCTTAATTTTAAGACAGCCAAGTGTTCAATAATTCGTTCTTTCACTTTTTCTAGCCCAAAATGATCTTTATCTAAAACGGTATTCGCATGTTTCAGATCGAACTTATCTTCAGAATAAATGCCCCAGGGTAATTCTAATAGTAATTCTAAATAGCTTCTTTGAACGCCATACTCAGCTGCTTGAGGGTTCATTCTTTTCAAACGATTCAATTCTTTTTCAAAAGTTTTACCGATTTCCTTTGTCCACTTTTTAGTTTTTGCTTGTCGGCGCATTTCTTCTAATTCTTCATCATTTGAAGCGCCTCCTAATTCCTCTTGGATTGTTTTTAACTGTTGATGTAAATAATATTCACGTTGTTGTTGATCTAAATCTTCACGAGTTTTAGATTGAATATCATTTCTTAATTGTAATTTTTGTAATTCTTTATTTAGATTTTTTAGCGCTAGTAATGCACGTTCTTTTAAATTGTCTTTCTCTAAAATTATTTGTTTTTGAGATACAGACAAGTCCATGTTAGAGGAAATAAAATTCACCAAAAAAGAATTAGATTGAATGTTTTTGATGGCAAAAGAAGCTTCTGAGGGGAGCATTGGGTTTTCTTTGATAACTTCTAAAGCTTGTTCTTTTATAGAATCGATAATAGCATCAAACTCTTTTTTATTTTCAATTTCTTTATCTTCATTTGCTTCTTTAACAGTTGCTTTCAAATAGGGTTTGTCTTGAATGATTGCATCAATTTCAAAACGTTTTTTACCTTGAATAATTACAGTTGTATTTCCATCAGGCATTTTTAGAACACGTAATATTTGAGCCACAACTCCAGTTGTATGAATGTCTTTTAAGCCAGGTTCTTCTATTTCTTCGTTCTTTTGAGCCACAACTCCAATGACCTTATCTCCCTTATTAGCATCTTTTATTAGTTGTATAGACTGATCTCTTCCGGCCGTGATAGGAATTACGACTCCTGGAAATAAAACAGTATTTCTTAGCGGTAAAATAGGTAGAATCTCTGGAACACTTTCTTTATTAATGATTTCCTCATCTTCAGGAGTCATTAATGGAATTAATTCAGAATCTTCATTCAACATACTGTGAAGCGACAAATTGTCTAAATGCATTACTTTTGGTTTACTCATTTGTTATATCTCTGTCATACTGACATTTTTTTTTCTTAAACAGAAAATAAGTGTCAATTTATTTTTTATAATTTACTGATAATCAGTTTTTTAATTTTTAAATACTTTGTTTCTTCTTAATTAAAGACAATTCTTGTGCCAAGGTGAACACTTCGTTTTAATTCTTCCGATAAAAAAAATATTTAAACTAGAAGCAAGTTTAAAAAATAGTCAAAAGACTGGTTACTATCAGTCCTTCAGAATTGTTTAAGCGAATTGCTAATACTTCTTTCTGTGCTTTCACTTTAAAATTAAATGGTGCAGTAAATACGTTAATGCCACTCTGGCTTTTAAGCCTTGTACCTTGTCCTGAAATTATTTCTTTATTTGGAGTAAACTCCCCATTAGGAATGTGTTCTGTTAAAATAACATATTTATACATTTTCAGTTTGTGTAAAATATTTTGAACTTCTACATTGGATAAATGTTGTAATACCTGTCTTATTAGAGCACAATTTCCAAAAGGTAAATCATCTACAGCGATGTCTAAACAATGAAATTCTAATTTCTCGTTTTTAAATTTATTTTTATTGAAATTGATAAGATTTGATGCAATATCTACTGCGATATATTTTTGGGTAAATTGGACCAGTTTTTTTCCTACATTAAAATCTCCACACCCGAGATCACATACGATTAGAGGGTTTTTAAAAGAATTTAAAAAGGATGAAACGATTTCAATATAGGGATCTATTATCTTTGAATCATGTGAGCCTATTCCTGAATAAAATTTAGTACTGTTCTTTCCCCATAGATGCATTTCATAAATTTGCTCCATAGCATCTCTAGTAGGCCATGGGTTTTTTAGTTCTTTTTTTTTCTTCTTCACAATTTTTTTACTTGAATTAAAAAACAGTGTTTTTTTTAAATCTATTCAAAGATACCATTAAAAAAATGTCTTATTTTAAAAATAAGATGCAAATACATCCCTTTTTTTTTATCATTTTTGCAATAGAAAATATAATAGATGTCTGGTATTACAATTAAAAACATAGCATATAGAGGTTGGGAGAAATCTATAGAAATTTCCAATTCAGAAATAAAATTGATAGTTGCTCCTGAAGTGGGAAGGATTCTTCATTTTGGTTTTTTAGAGGGTGAAAATATTTTTTATGAAAATCAAGAATTTGAAGGTGTCGAGTTTTGTTCAGGGGAGTACTACAAAAAAGATTCAAACATTCAGGCACCCAATGTTGGAGGGAATAGAGTTTTGCCATGTTCTGAAGAGTATTTTCATCTGTTAACAGGAAGTAGGCATGTTCCAGATCCTTGTATCAATGCGAGTTCTTATACGGTCTCCTGTATAGAGAATGGGGTAATTTTAGAAAGTCCTATAAGCAAACTACTAGGCATACAAATAAAAAGAACAATTACAATCTCTGAAAAGGGCACAGGTGTGAATATCAAACAAGAATTGGTAAAAAAAATAGCTGCACAAAATCAAGAAATAGAAAAAATTCCTCTTACGATTTGGAGTTTATCAAAAATTAAAACACCGAATATTAGCTATTTACCGATTCAGGAGAATAGTGTTTTTGAAAATGGTTTTATGGTCCCTGTATGGCCAGATTCTAAAAACAATGCTACTTCAAATATCGCTCTTAAATCCTCACTTTTAGAAATTAAATCTTCAGAAAATTTGCCACAAAAAGTAGGTGCTGATGCTAAAAAATGGGTGGCTAGTTTTATAAATAAATACGTATTTGTAGAACAATTTAATTTTGATACTAAACTAAAAAACACCTACCCAGATCATGGTACCTCTGTAACTATTTTTGGAAATAACTTATTTACAGAATTAGAATGTTTAAGTCCAGAAAAAACCCTAATCATCGGAGAGAAAATTACTTATGATTTATCCTGGAGTCTTCAAAAAATTGACAATAAAAATGCTGCAAATAGATTCTTAGAAACTCTTTAAAAACCCTTTTTTATGTACGATGTGATTTTACCACCAAACTAAAAATATTTTTAAAATTTCTCCATTTTCTTTTTTTAACCAACATAGGGGTGAAGATTTTTTTTCAAAATATCTGATAGAAATTTTTTTCATTTCTTCGAATTTTAGCCAGTTAACATTTTTGTGTGGTATGACAATCCAATCTTTTTTTTCTGGAATATAAAACTTACAATTTTCAAATAGAACCAGTTCTTTTTGATTGATGTAGTATCCAGCAATACAGTCTTTATTTAAGCTTCTTAATGGAATGTTGTTAATTGATAAAGGAATAAATAATTGTCCTTTAAAGTAAACCTGCTGTTCAATATCACTCGCTTTTAAATGGATTGACTTTAAATATTTAGCGCATTCATCTGAATAGAGTAGAGGAAGTTGTTTTTCTTTTAGTTTTATTAATTTTTGAGCCAAAGAATCATTTCTGTTGGGTCCAATAAAATGATCAATTTCAGTTTTTCCACAAGAGGGA
>Ga0208972_1000635_pt1 | contig 12822 bp, 6 predicted proteins | sample AOAMet_48_BLW_10_2_FD_188232 | JGI IMG/M metagenome (GOLD analysis project Ga0208972, IMG submission 188232) | Ammonia-oxidizing marine microbial communities from Monterey Bay, California, USA - CAN11_48_BLW_10 (SPAdes) | ecosystem: Environmental > Aquatic > Marine > Intertidal zone | place...
TATCTTTTGCCAAAGAATAGACGTAGTTTGATGGTAAGCCCCCACTTCCGGCTGTTGTGGTCAACCTTTTGTCTTGATCATCGGTCGATATCTCAGGGGTATCATTGTCGTTATACACGATGATGCCACCACCCTTTCCAATATAAAACCATTTCTGCCCATTATCGTCTATGATAAGGTCGCCGAGGTGACTGTTTAAGGTGCTATAGCTTTTTATTTTTAGTGACTGCCACTCCTCATCAGTGTTCATGAAGGCTAGAGACTTTTCTGTCAAAGAATTACTGATCCATAATAAGCCGTTTTTGTCAAAAGCCATGCCCTTCACTCTAAGCCAGCCATAATTTCCTGAGCTGGGGTTGTTTTCTAGTGTTTCAAGCCCTCCATTAGTAGTTATGTGGTTATATTCTTTGTGGAGGCTGTAATTGTCTAATTCTGCATTAAATTTTAGCTGAAGAATGCCGGTATTCCATGTGCCTACAAATAGGTCTCCGTTTGATGATTCTAATAGAGTTGTGACATCTCTAGCTCCACTTAAGCCTGTATATGGTACATCTTTCCATTCGTAACCGTCTGACCAATAGAATCCTTCATATGTATTGTTGTTGTTCCAAATTATTGATGTTCCTCCTGGCGATAAAAACAGCTTTTCACCTGAACTGCTTACGGAGTAAGCCAGCTTTGTTTCAGGGCCCCCAGGGGTAAATACTTGAAAACGATCTTGATCGGTTAATGAGACTAAGGATTTTGCTTTTTCAGCAATCCAATATTTCCCGTCATCATTTATTACATCTGAAATAAAGTATAAAATAGAGCTTTCCGCTAAGGTATTGAGTTGATTAGATGCATTTAAGGTGTTTAGCTTGCTTCTTGACCCTACGTATAGTGTTTCCTTGTCGGTTTCAATAAATTTCAGATTTGGGATATGGTTTACAACTCTTACACTGTCTTCAAACACAAAGATGCTATCTGACACGCTCTTTGTAAGGTAAATTTTACCATATGCCATTTCTAAATCATTAATCCCCTCTTCTGAAACAACTAAAGACCAGCTGTTATAATCTGATAGGTTGCTGCCCATGTTTCCTTTATGTATACCCAATGATGTTGCGACATACATGTCTTCACCGTTAAATACAATATCGTTTACAGCTAAGGTTGCGCCAGCATTTAAGTAAAAGGTGTTCAGAATCTCTTTTTTGACTGGGTCAAGTTCTATAATACCAAAGGTGCAAGATAGGTATGCCTTTTGATTGTTATAGGTGATGTTATTTATTCGCTTTTCACCAATTATGTTTTCTCTTTCTATGTCTGTTAAACTGTAAATATTATCCCCAGAAATGATGTCTATAATCGTGCTTTCATAAGCGACAATAATTAGGTTTAATTCCTCATTTTTTTCCATACAGCTTATACCCACGTCAGAAAGGCCCGTAATTTTATTAAGACGGTTTATTGTGTTGTCTTCTATGTCTAAATAAAATATGCAGTTTTCCGTAGCTGAATATATTCTGTTGTTCATTTTACATACAGAAATAGCGTTGTTATATGGTAAATAATCTTTCCACTCTCTTACACCTAAGTTTTGTGCGGAAGAGCTGAAAAACGCTGTAAAAACGACTATAAACGATATGAAATATTTCATGAATGCAAATTACTAAACTTCTAACTATTGTACTCCTAAATTATTGTTTGATTGAAAACTAGCTATATCTTTGCTTTTTATGGCTCCGTAGTTCAACTGGATAGAATATCAGATTTCGGCTCTGACGGTTGGGGGTTCGAATCCCTCCGGAGTCACTTTTTAGCTTAAAGAGTCATAAACACCTTATAATCAGCTGATTGCATTTTTTTATTTAGCATGTTTTAAGCCGCCTTCCCTTCTTTTTGGTGTTTGAGGCTCATAGAGCCCTCCCCCATTCTTAAATCGCCTTAAACAGGCTCTTTTGGCGTCAATATGTATAATAGGCTTTAATATTCACCATTTATAGTTAGTGCTTTGAGGTTTGACCACATTCCAGTTGATATTGCGTTTATGTAATTATTTTTTCCGGTTTTAATTTTTTCACTTAACATTGATATGTAAAACGAGTCAAACCACATCGGATTAATTTTCTCAACCACAAAGCCGTATTTATCAGCAATGGATTTTATGCTACTTTTTTGAAAGTGATATAAGTGTCTTGGCACGTCGTATGCTGCCCAGTGCGACTTGTACCTTTTTATTTCATTTGCGTTTTAGTTAGGCACAGCAATTATCAGTTTTCCGTTCTTTTTTATCACCTTGTTTATGGTGGTAAATAAACCGTCTAAATCGGCGACGTGCTCCAGAACACGCCACATCATCACTCTGTCAAAAGTATTTTCCTCATGTTCAATCTCGCCTATACTTGCTTTTAGTTTTATATTGTTAGACGCCTTTGCGTTTTCTCTTGCTTTAGCGTTAGCCTCTATTCCAACAGTATCTCAACCCCACTCTTTGCATTTGTTAAGTAGAAATCCAGCGCCAGAACCAATTTCTAACAGTCGTCTTTTTTCTTTACCAAGTATGTTTACTTTTTTATTTGTGTTTAGTCTTTTAATAATATGATACCACTTGTTGATTAACCCCTTCTTAGTTTCGCTGTGAGATATATAATCTTCGAATTCATAATACTTTCCTAGCTCTTTTTCTAATGGTCTCGGATTTGTTGCTATTAATCCGCATTTGGTACATTTTGTAAGGGTGAATGTTTCTTGACTTTTCATGTGGTCATCACATTTTGTGTAGGTTGTCATATCTGTTTTTTGACAGACAGGACATGCTGTAAGTTTTTTCATGTTTAATATGTTTCACGTGGAACATTGCTGTTCCACTCAGGTTTTTAATTTGGCTTAAGGTGTTGCTTTAAGGTGGTTTTATCGTCCCATAAATACTAATAATACGTTAATATCTGACGGCGAGACACCGCTTATTCTTGATGCCTGCCCTATTGTTTCTGGCTTTACTTGATTTAGTTTTTCACGGGACTCAGCAGAAATAGCGTGTAGTTTGCCGTAGTCAAACTTATTAGGAATACGGATTCCCTCTAATTTGTTCGTCTTCATAACGGTTTCACGTTCCCGTTCTATGTAGCCGTTGTACTTAATTTGTATCTCGGCTTGTTCTAATACGTCTTGGTTTATTTTTTTTGTTTTTTCTTCAACGCTTTTTAGTTTTAATAAGTCGTCAAGTTTAATTTGAGGCCTGCTTAAAATTTTACCGAGCTTTGTTTTCTGCTTTATTAGGCTACTATTATTGTTTTCAAGTATAGGGTTCATTTCTTCTGGGCTTACACTCTCTTTTTGAAAAAACGACAATGCACCTTCAATATTGTCTTGTTTTTTGTCAAGCTGTGACATTCTCAAATCGCCGACCAATCCTATGTCTCTTCCAATTTTTGTCAATCTCAGGTCGGCATTATCTTGCCTGAGAAGTATTCTGTATTCGGCTCTTGAGGTAAACATTCTGTATGGTTCATCTGTACCCTTAGTTACTAGGTCGTCAATTAGTACTCCAATGTATGCTTCCGAACGTTTCAGGACTATAGGTTCTAGTTCTTTAGTTCTCCTACTTGCATTTATTCCTGCCATTAAGCCTTGGCAAGCGGCTTCCTCATAGCCTGTTGTGCCATTAATCTGTCCAGCAAAATACAAGTTCTTAACAAGCTTTGTTTCTAGACTTCTTTGTAATTGAGTAGGCGGAAAGTAGTCGTATTCAATGGCGTAACCTGGTCTAAATATTTTAGCGTTTTCAAAGCCTTCAATTTGCTGAATGGCATCATGTTGTACGTTTTCTGGTAGGGATGTTGAAAAGCCATTTACATAGACTTCTACGGTATCCCACCCTTCTGGCTCAACAAAAATCTGATGCCTATCTCTTTCTGCGAATCGTTCAATTTTGTCCTCTATCGACGGGCAATACCTTGGTCCCAAACCTTGTATACGCCCCGTAAACATTGGTGATTTTTCAAAGCCAGTTTTTAGAATTTCATGTACGTTTGGGTTTGTATAGGTGATGTGGCAACTCCTTTGATTTGTGAGCATTGGCGTATCCATAAATGAGAATTTTGAGGGGTTTATGTCTCCCGCTTGTTCTTCCATTTTTGAATAATCCAAGGATCTACCGTCAACTCTTGGTGGTGTGCCTGTTTTCATTCTGCCACTTTCAAAGCCTAGCTGGGTTAAGCATTCGGTTAGTCCAACGGCTGCCCTCTCACCTGTTCTTCCGCCACCAAATTGCTTTTCTCCTATGTGTATTGTGCCGTTTAAAAATGTTCCATTTGTGAGAATAACGGTTTTAGCCTTAATGTCTATTCCCATAGCGGTTTTTACACCATTTACTTCGCCTTTGTCTATTGATAGGTCAGTAACCATATCTTGCCAAAAATCTACATTGGGAATGCTTTCGAGTGTTAATCGCCACTCTTCAGCAAATCGCATTCTGTCGCTTTGTGCTCTAGGACTCCACATAGCGGGACCCTTAGAGCGGTTAAGCATTCTAAACTGTATCATGGTCTTATCGGTGATTATTCCAGAATATCCTCCCAAAGCATCGATTTCTCTTACAATCTGGCCTTTTGCAACACCACCCATTGCTGGATTACATGACATTTGAGCAATGGTTTGCATATTCATAGTTACTAGCAGTACCGATGAACCCAAATTTGCTGCTGCTGCCGCTGCTTCACAACCTGAGTGACCGCCACCAACAACAATTACGTCATACTCTTCTTTAAACATATAAATACTTGATATACAGTTGTTTACATTTTTTCATCGAGGTAAAAATCTTCTTTTTCCCTCATTAATTTTTTCTCTTTGTCTGACTTGTCTTTGTAGCCGATTAGGTGCAGCACACCATGAATCATAACTCGTCTAAGTTCAGTATCAAAAGGAACTGCAAATTTACGAGCATTTTCTTTTAGTCGTTCAATACTTATAAAAATATCCCCGCTTACACTATTTTCTTCAGAGTAGTCAAAGGTGATAATGTCGGTATATGTATCGTGATTTAAGTAGGTTTGATTTTTTTCTAAAAGGTAGTCATCGTCGCAAAAAATGTAATTTATCTCCCCTAAGGTTTTTTGCTCATTAGCAATAGCCTCTTTAATCCACGAGTCTAAATTAGACACGGGTTCGGTATCAAAATCACATTCTGAGTGAAAGAAAATATTACTGTCCGCTTTCATTGAAATAATCTTTGACTTTTTGTTTGTAAAAAGGAGTGAAAGATGGCGGAATAGTTCTAAGTAATTCTTGTTGCTTTTCTTTCTCCTTTTGGTATTCTTCAAACGGATTCACTAATCGTTTCGATAAGTTATTCATCCATTCTGTTGACTCTCTTGTTTCCTCCTCATCTCTTTCTCTTTCGGCCTTTTCTGCTTCTAGTAAACGACTCATTATTGTTTCTTGACGCTTGACGCTTTCCAAAGTTATATTATCGTTGATAATGTCAACTTCATTTTCCTCCATTTGTTTGATGAGTTGATCGAGATTATTTTTACCGTTTTTATCATTGCCCAGTTCATCTCTTAACTCACTCATTCGGTTTCGAATCATTTCTTGTTGAGCAGCGAGTTTTGCTAATCCTTTATTTGTTTTTCCGTTCTTACCGTCTTTTGATTGAAGCATTTGTTTCATCTGCTCTTTCACTTGCTTTTGCATCTGCTTCATTTCCTTCATGCCTTCACCTCCGGAGGAGTTTGGCTTATTGCACATTTTGCTACTAGGCTTACTTTCCATATTAGCCATCTCTTTTTGCATTTGCTTAAGCGTTTCAGAGAGAATAAGCGCTAAGTTGTTGGCAGAGGTCATAGCGAATTGTTGTCTTTCACTAGCCTTTGCTGAACGTCTTTCGGCCATCTCCTCTAAAGCTTTTTCTGTACTCAATTCAATGGTATTGATTTCTTTATTTACTATAGATTCAATTTGAGGTTGCCTCTTGCTTAGTGCGAAAAGACTATCTTCTATGATTTGCGCATCTGCCTGAAGCTTTTTTTGTAGCTGCAAATAGTCTAAATATAGTGGACTGTTGATGTTGATTTGAGGAATGGTTTTAAGGATATCTTCTTGGTCAACAGATAGAACAATCAGGTTTTCAAGAATTTGCCTTAGAGTTTGCATGTCTTCGGCTACCTGTTCTAGCTGTGCAGATTGCATGGCGGACTGCAAGGACTGACTCATTTCTTCCATTTTCTGGGCAGCACTTTTCTGACTTTTACTCGCTTGTTTTTTTATGTTTTTTTCAAGCTGCTCAACACTTTTCTGCATGTCATTCTTTATTTCCTCTTCTGCAGATTTTGTGTTTGGAATTTCTTGTTTGTACTCCAGCTTTTCGTTCATTTCTTTAGCCTTTTCCAAATCTTTTTGAATGTCTTCAAATTCTTTTTGAATTTTTTCCTGTTCTTGTTTCAGAGCATCTTTATCGTCTTTTTTATCTGAAAGTTCTTTTTGTTTTTCGGAAAGTTCTTTTAGGGCATCAATATTTTTTTCTAGCTTTTGTTCAACCTCCATTTGCTTAAACAGTTCTAAAGTCCTGTCTAATTCTTTTTCGATGTCTTCGTCACTTTTTTGCATTTCCTCAAGGGCTTTTTGGAGGTCTTCTTTTTTTATGTCTTCCATCATGTCCTTAAGCTCCTCCATCATGTTTTCCATCTCTTCATCCATAAGGCTTTCAAAAAGACGTTGAATTTCTTCTTGCTTTTTAAGAAGTTCGTCTTTTGGGCTTTTATATTCTTTTTCTTGAAGGCTATTTTTCTTTTGTTGCTTTTGGATTTTATCTATTTTGTTTTTTAACTCATCTTGTTTTTCAAGTAAGGCTTTGGTTTTTTGCTTGTCTTCCCAGCTAAGCTCTTTGTTTTTTAGCAATTGCTTTTGAAGCTCCTCCAGTTCTTTTTGAATTTTTTCAGCCAATTTTTTTGATTCATTGATGTCATCTTTTAGCTGATTATTTTTACTGTCAGTTTGTTGTTCTAATTCCTTAATGCTCGCTGCTTGGAAAGTAGCTACAGTTGATTTTGTGGATTTACTCCCATTAATGCCGTCATTATCCCACACTTCAAAATAATAGCTAATACCTTGACCATAATCTAGCCCTAAGTCAGAAAAGTTGTAATTAACAAAAAATCGCTCTTCACTATTTGATGGGTTTACAGGAATATCTTCTTGCTTCCAATTACTGCTATCCCCTTCTATTATTTGATAATTAAAAGTGAGCTTTTGTATACCGTAGTCGTCCTGAACAATACCATCAAAAAAATGTTGCATTTTGGTGATACTATCTAAAGTTGTTTCTACAGATATACTTGGGTATTCATCTGAAATAACAGCAATTTGATAGGCTATGCTATCTCCTTTTATAAAGTCGTTCTTCGTGAACAGGCTGTAAGATTTATTTTCTGTAAAGCGTTTTTGAAAGCTAAATGTGTTTTCGGATGTTCGTTCACAGGTTTTGCTTTCTTCGAACTGAACATAGACCTCCTCTGAGTTTTCCGTGTAAAACAGCCACTTGACTTTTGTTCCTTCTGGTATAGTGAGGTTACCGGTATTACCTAGAGTTTCGTTTTTCTTATTTATGTATTTAGGAAAGACGAGTTCGGTGGTGAAACGCACCACAAAAGGTCTTGGCACTACAGTAAGCGTTTTTGAGGGCGACGAAAAACCATTTGACGAAAACCTAAAATCAGTAGTGTTTTGAGGGTTTTTAAACAGGTAAGAAAAGCCACCTTTTGCCTCTTTCTTCATGTCAAAAACATTTCCATCAAGCATTATCTGGCTTGTTTTAGGAATTTCAGAGCCTTCATAATGCATATAAAGTTGAAAATCATCACCCTTTATAACCTGTAGTGAAGAGTTGTCTATAATAAAATCAAAAGGTGCAAGAGGTAAATATTCAGTATTGTATGAAATGATTCTGGAAGAGCTTTCTAAAACCATTTTTTTGTTTCCTGAAAGGAACAAAACAATCAGTATTGCTACTGGCGCTATGGCATATTTTAAATATACTTTGTTAGCTCTTAAATCAATGGCTTTTGTGAACGGAATAGGTTTAAGTTGATTTATTTTTTGTTGTACACTAGCCTCAATAAGAGAATTATCAACTTCTGACAACTCTTGAAGCTGAAGTAAATTCACGAGCTTATCTTCTACGCTAGAGAAGTGTTCGCCAATTATTTTAGCAGCCTCTATATAATTTAGAGATTGCCCAATTCTATAAAGACCTATTAAAGGCGTCGCAACCCACTTCCAAAAAACGAATACATTGAAAACACTAAACGCCCAGAATAAAATTGTTCTAACCGTAGTGTTGAACTGACCGAAGTGCTCACCAACAGAGAACAGAATAAAGAAGGCTAAGAAAAGGGAGAAGAAATATATTACACCTTTAAGAAGAAGGTTTTTATAATACTTACTAATAAACTCCTCAAGTTTTTCAAACAATTCGCTACGACCACTCATACTACAAAGGTAAGATATTTAGCACCATCACAAAACAGTCAATATAGAAGAAAACGTATCTTTGTTGGCTTAATTAAATGACGTTGATGGATAAAGTAAGAGTAAGATTTGCCCCAAGTCCGACGGGACCATTACATATGGGGGGTGTTAGAACAGCCCTCTACAACTACCTTTTTGCAAAAAAACACAATGGAGATTTCTTGTTGAGACTAGAGGACACTGACCAAACACGCCTTGTTCCAGGAGCGGAACAATATATTTTAGACGCCTTGTCGTGGTGTAAGATAAACATAGACGAAGGCTTGGGCCATGGTGGTGATTTAGGGCCTTACAAACAGTCTGACAGAAAACTAATGTACAGGCAATACGCCGATATTTTATTAGAGAAAGGCCATGCTTATTACGCTTTTGATACCGCTGAAGAACTTGACGAAATGCGTCAGCGCATGAAAAATGCTGGTGTACCATCTCCACAGTATAATTCGGTAGTTAGAGATAGCATGCAAAATTCAATTTCTCTTTCAGCAGATGAGGTGAAACAAAGGTTAGATAGGGATGATTCATATGTCATTCGTATTAAAATGCCTAGAAATGAAGAGGTAAAAATAAACGACACTATACGCGGTTGGGTAGTTGTAAATACAAACAATCTTGATGACAAAGTTTTATTTAAGTCGGATGGAATGCCAACCTATCATTTGGCGAATGTGGTAGATGATCATTTGATGAAAATAACCCATGTTATTCGTGGAGAAGAGTGGTTACCATCGGCACCTTTGCACGTTTTATTATATCGATTTTTTGACTGGGAATGTCCAGCATTTGCCCACCTTCCTTTGATTTTAAAGCCTGACGGCAATGGAAAGCTTAGCAAAAGGGATGGAGACAGATTAGGTTTTCCTGTTTTCCCAACAGAATGGACTAATCCAGAGACCAATGAAGTGTCCTCAGGATATAGGCAAGAGGGCTATTTTCCAGAAGCCTTTACAAATATGTTAGCCTTTTTAGGTTGGAATCCAGGAACCGCTCAAGAAATATTTTCAATGGATGAGCTTGTTGAATCTTTTTCGTTACAAAGAGTTGGAAAAGCAGGAGCAAAATTTGATTTTGATAAGACCAAATGGTTTAATCAACAGTATTTAAGGAGTAAAAGCGGTGACGAATTGGCTGAATTAATACATTCCAAAATTCCAAAATCTAAAGATGCAGATGGTGTGTTTTTAGCAAAAGTTTGTGAGTTAATGAAAGAACGAGCGACTTTCGTTGAAGATATATGGGAGAGCAGTCAATTCTTTTTTGACTCTCCTACTGAATACGATGAAAAAACCCATCGAAAAAAATGGAAGGAGCATACACCTGATATACTCAAAAAAGTAACGGAGTTGTTCGGTGGGATGTCCGACTTTTCTGCCGAAAACGTTGAAAAAGAGTTCAAATCTTTACTTGAAGAAAATGAGTGGGGCTTAGGAATGGTGTTGCCCACTTTTAGACTAGCGGTAACTGGAAAAGGCATGGGCCCCTCAATGTTTAAGATTTCAGAGTTGTTAGGGAAAGACGAAGTTGTTGAAAGAATTGAAACAGCTATTCAAAAGTTGTCATAGATATGGGGATAATTTCAGTAAACGGGATAAAAGTGTATGCATATCACGGCTGTTTGGATGAGGAACGAAAAATAGGCTCAGACTATGAGGTTAATGTTACTGTTGAAGCAGACTTAGAAGCCTCTTCTATTTCGGACAAACTTGCTGATACTGTAGATTATGTTTCTATAAACAGAATTGTAAAGAACGAAATGTCTACTCCAAGCAATTTGCTAGAACATGTTGTAAAAAGAATCATTGACTCCATAGTCGCAAACCATAAAATGGTTGATACTGTTGAGGTTTCGGTGGCCAAGATAAATCCGCCGATTAATGGCGACGTAGCGAATGTTTTGGTCAAAGAGAAATTCTTTAATGTGTAAATTATAAAAAAAACGTTAGATTTGCTACCCAATTTTGGTTTCGTGGCCGAGTGGCTAGGCAGTGGTCTGCAACACCATCTACAGCGGTTCGAATCCGCTCGAAACCTCTTTAAAACCGTAAGACTTTTACGGTTTTTTTTTGCTTAATTGTCAACAAAGTAGGAATTAATCGTTAATTTTGAAAGCTGACCTAACCTCAACTAACACCTTTTATGAACAAGTTTCTTGTGTTTTTTGCTTGTGTACTTCTTAATCACACCCTGGTGTTTTCTCAGGGGGCGAGCTATTACCCCGATGAATTAGTCTCACGATTTTATTTTGGCACACTCCCTTTTGGGTCAGATGATATTATGAGCCCTCCAGTAGGCAATTACACCAACCCTTGTGCGGTGTATAGTAATTATATGATTGGAAATGCTACTATTGGCGATGGTAATACCGCGGGATTCGTGTACACGATGAGCATCTCAAGAGATTCTACATATCAATTTGAAATTGAGGGCGGGACATGTGATTCGCTTGAAGTTTCCGGTACTAGAGCCGCCAGAGTTTACATAGATTTTAATGGAAACAACGATTTTTCAGATGCTGGTGAACTTATTTTTACTTCTACCCAATCAAGCTCAATGTACCCTATATTTAGCGGCTCAGTAACTATTCCTAGTGATGCCGCCGAAGGTGAAATAATAATGAGAGTAGTATATGCCAGAGTTGATGGTGTTGACGGAGCGGGTGCTCTTTGGGATTTTGATTTTATAGACTGGTCAACATGGGGCTTCTTTCATGGTGAAACAGAAGATTATTCACTAGTTATATCTGCCTATATTGATTCAGTTGAAGCAATAAACACAACTTGTAGTAACACTAATGATGGTCAAATAATTATTACCCCCGCATCTTTGGCTAGTCCAGATGTTGAGTATTCCATAAATGGTTTAGCCGGACCATGGACGACCGATGTTTTATATCAAAACTTAACTCCGGGCGACTATTCAGTATTTGCTAGGGATCCAGTTTTGGCACCAAGCTATGCTTATGAGCAATTTGATGTAACCATCAACCCTGCTTCAGCAATAACAATTGATGCTCAAATAACGTCCGATTACAACGGTGAAGTTATAAGTTGTTCGGGTGTTTCAGACGGTGAAGTGAGCTTAGTCGCTATTGGTGGAGAAGGAGAATCATTTTCTTATGAATATTTTAGTGATACAAATCCAGTATCAGTTCCCTCAACAAATACTGTACTAGGCCTAAATGCTGATACCTACTCCTTTTATGCAATCGACAACCTAGGGTGCTTTTCCGATACTGTTCAGTTAGCTCTTTCAGATCCTTTGCCTATAGTTATAGTCAATGTAGAAATTACAACTGAAGTAAGCTGTACAGATGTATGTGATGCTGTTTTAACCATAATTAATACAGGAGGAACGGCCCCTTACAATTATGAGGTTGACGGAGTGGATTATGGCAATACTAACATTGCTAATAATATTTGTGCTGGATCACCGTCAATATCAGTGACAGACGCAAACGATTGTAGTTTATCTCTCAATACACTGGTAATAAATCCAACACCAGTAGATTTAACTTTAACATCCTTACTTGATTATTCTGGTTATGATGTCAGTTGTGCAGATTCTACTAACGGAGCAGTTAGTTTTATCGCTACAGGCGGCACACCATCTTACGATTTCAGTATAGATGGTGGCTTGACCTTCCCATATTCAGCCGCAGAAGGGGATAGCGTTTATGGCTTGCCTGCAGGTAATTATACGCTTATTGCTAGAGACACCAATTTATGTTTGTCTTCTGCAGAGGTAATTAACCTCCAGTCCCCACAACCCTTATTTCAAGATCCTGTAATTGTGAGCTCTCCAATTAGCTGTAATGGTTTCTCGGATGGAGAAATTACCATACAAGCTGTAGGCGGTGCAGGAGGCTACACATATTCTTTAGATAATGGTGTAACAGCTCAAGGCTCACCAGTTTTTACAAACTTATCGGCGTCCATAATAAATGTTTATATAGAGGACGTCAACGGTTGTTCATCACAAGATAATTTTACCCTAAATGAGCCTGACGCACTATCCTTAAATTCGGTGACAGTAGTTTCAGATTACAATGGTTCTCAATTAAGCTGCCCATTATCATCAGATGCTACTATTGAGATACAAGCAAATGGCGGAACAGGCGCATACAGTTATTCATTGCCTCCAAATCCAGTGTTGATTAACCTACCGGCTAACAATCAGGTATCGGGTTTTTCATCGGGAACACAATCTTTTTCACTGTTTGATGCCAACGGCTGTAGCTCTAACACCTTAAATTTTGAGGTTATACCTCCAGCACAGCTTCTTATAGCTTCTATTAGCATTGATTCGGTA